>ERZ1026947.772-NODE-772-length-16325-cov-9.088015_pt1 | contig 16325 bp, 15 predicted proteins | sample MGYA00519568_ERZ1026947 | MGnify/ENA primary metagenome ERZ1026947 (study PRJEB26926, sample SAMN06164744) | human gut metagenome | biome: ENVO:00009003; feature: ENVO:2100002; material: ENVO:00002003 | host: Homo sapiens | place: USA | collected 2012 ...
CGGAGCTTTAGCGGAGTGCACGAGCCTTGCGTAAGCGAGGCTCAGACTTGCACCTGATCTCTTTGGTTCTTTCCCTCGTTAATATTGACAAGTGCACCCACTCGAATAGCGAACCCGAGAAGTGCTATCCGCCAAAAAGAACTATCGGTAGTCTACTATCGTAGCCGAAGCTGAATGACATAACAGAAGCACATTAAGCAAAAGACTATTTCTACAAGCTGCTAATTTTGTTCTTTTTTAAGTTTAAAAAAATTTTATTAAACCTATTGATTTTGTAGGCTATCAGGTGTATAATATAAATCGGACTAAATCTGTCGTCTTTACCGCATCCCTTTACAGTGCGATAAACGGCATTTAGCATAAAGCAGGAAGAAAGGAACGATAGTATAAATGCTTAAAACAACGATATACCTTGACAATGCGGCTACCACAAAGATAAGCGATAACGTTCTCAACGCTATGCTGCCCTATCTTACGGAGGAATACGGCAACCCCTCCTCTATCTACACTCTCGGAAGAAATTCCGCAATAGCCGTAAACAAGGCAAGACATCAGGTCGCACAGGCGCTCGGCTGTGAGGACAGCGAGGTTTATTTCACAAGCTGCGGCAGTGAGAGCGACAACTGGGCAATAAAAAGCACCGTAAAAATGATGGCGCTAAAAGGCAAGAAACACATAATCACTTCTGTATTCGAGCATCATGCGGTTCTGCACACAATGGATTCTCTGAAGAAGGATGGCTTTGAAATAACCTACCTTCCCGTTTATTCAAACGGCATAGTTAAAGTCGAGGACGTAGCGAACGCCATCCGTCCCGATACAGCCCTTGTCACGATAATGTACGCCAACAACGAGATAGGCACGATACAGCCTATCGCCGAGATCGGCGAGCTGTGTAAGCAAAAGGGTGTCATCTTCCACACAGACGCAGTACAGGCTATCGGCAACGTCCACATCAACGTAAAAGAGCAGAATATAGATATGCTCTCCCTCAGCGGTCATAAGATACACGCACAGAAGGGTTGCGGTGTTCTTTATGTAAACAAGAAATACCGCCTTCCTCCCCTTATAGACGGAGGCGCTCAGGAAAGAGGCAGACGTGCCGGCACAGAAAACGTTCCTGCTATAGTAGGACTCGGTGTAGCTATAACAGATGCCGTAAACGGTATAGATTCCAAGAACGAAAAGCTGAAAAAATTCAGCGACAGGATATATAACGAGATAATGAAGATTGACCGTGTCCATTTAAACGGCGACAGAGAAAAGCGTATGCCGAGCAACCTGAACTTCTCGTTTGAGGGCGTAGAGGGCGAGAGCTTACTGCTCCAGCTTGACCTTCAGGGCATTGCCGCATCGAGCGGTTCCGCCTGCACATCAGGTTCACTTGACCCCTCGCACGTTCTTCTGAGCATAGGACTTCCCCACGAGGTAGCACACGGCTCGCTGCGTATCTCAATGTCAGAGTACACGACTGAGGAGGAGATAGACAAACTGCTCGAGGTTCTCCCCGTTATTGTAAACAAGCTCAGAAGTATGTCGCCCCTGTGGGATCACATCGTCAAGGGCGAAACATTCAAAATAAAGTAAACATTGATTTATTCGAAAGGAAGTATTACTGATGATTTATTCTGAAAAGGTAATGGATCACTACGCCAACCCCAGAAATGTAGGCGAGATCGAAGATGCAAACGGTGTCGGCGAGGTCGGCAACGCAAAGTGCGGCGATATAATGAAAATGTACCTTAAGATCGAGGACAACACTATAAAGGATGTCAAGTTCAAGACATTCGGTTGCGGTGCGGCAATCGCCACAAGTTCCATAGCTACCGAGATGATAAAAGGCAAGCCCTTATCCGAAGCACTGAAGCTGACCAATAAAGCGGTCGTAGAAGCGCTTGACGGTCTGCCTCCGGCAAAGCTTCACTGCTCCGTACTTGCAGAGCAGGCTATCAAGGCGGCTATTGCCGACTACTACACAAGACAGGGAATCGACCCTACTCCCTTTGTAGGCGAGATAAAGGATGACCACTGCGACAGCTGTTGCGGTATATGACCCCATTCTTATATTATAACAAACAGCCTTGCGAAACCCCGCAAGGCTGTTTTTCATACCGTGAACACATCGCCCACTACCCTATAATCTTCTCCATCCACACCATATCATACTCCCTGCCGAATTTTTCGGCACATTTATGAAACTTTCCCACAAGCGTATACCCCTGCTTTTCGTGGAAGCTGATGCTGTCGTGGTTCAGATACTCATCGTCTTTATCCGTACTTGCTATGCAGGCATACGCATTCCTTACCCCCATATCCGCAAGCCTTTTTTCAAGCTCCCTATATAACGCTGTTCCCGTGCCGTGACGCTTTTCATTCACATCAACATATATCGACGTTTCGGCAGAACGCTCATAAGCCGCCCTGTCCTTGAACACTCCGGCATAGGCATATCCAATTATCCTTCCGTCACACTCAGCCACTATGTAAGGATATTTCTTCAGCGTTTTTTCTATCCTCCGCCTGAAAACCTCTTCAGACGGCACCTCAAGCTCATACGTTACCGCCGTATTTTCTATATAGTAAGAATAGATACCGAGCAGTTCTTCTGCGTCAAAGGGCGTTGCCGTCCTTATTTCTATATCTGCCATCACTCCTCACTTCCTTAAAAACATATCAAAAGCAAAAGTGCCACAGCAATACCGCCGTGACACTTCATCGTGCTTTATCGGATTTTATAATGCCTCCGAGCCTTCTTCGGGAGATTCGATTATCTCATCCTCCACTCCGCCCTCGGTAAAGGAAAAACTCTTCTTGTCTGCATCATCGTCAACATCGGAAATGTCAACATCAACTCCGCTGTTTATCGACACTACCATATCCTTGAGATTGTTTATCTCGTTTTTGAAAGCCGTACCTGTTGTAGCCGCCTTCTTCATAAGCTCTGCGCTCTTTTCCCTGCCTGCCGATACAATCTCGTTTACGCTCTTTGTGAGCTTTTCACTGCCTGTCTTTACTGCGCCCGTGCAGTAGACCGAAGCCTTGTGGAGCTTATCACTGCAGTTTTCCTTCACAGCCGCTACAGCCTCAGGATTTTTATCTATATATTTCTTAGCTAAAATATACCCCGTACCGACAGCCGCCGCAATACCGAAAAATATCATTGCCTTATTCATACTAAACATCCTTTCCGGGTAAAACCCCGTTTGCTTATACTCAGTATATACCATTTTTTACGAAAAGTAAAGCCTATTTTGTCGGATTTACTGCCTCAAGGCGATATATCGGAAATCCCTGCTCGGAAAATCTCTTTTCATACTCCGTCACAATATTTCCTTCAAATCCGCTGTTATGCAGATCAAGGCTGACATTCTTCAGCTTGAAGCCGCACTGCGACAGATTCTCTATCGAAAACTCGAACAGCTTCATATTGTCGGTTTTCTGATGTATCTCACCGCCCGGTATAAGTATGTGCTTATATATCTCAAGAAATACAGGATGGGTAAGACGGTGCTTTTTATATGTTTCCTTAGGATAAGGACAGCTGAAATTAAGATAAATACGTTCTACCGAATTTTCTGGGAAGAATTTTTCAAGATACTCCGCTTTACCCATAAGGAATTTCAGGTTAGGCAGATTTTCCTTTACCGCAAGCTCCATAGCGCTGACTATTACGTTTCTTGCCATCTCCACCGCAATAAAATTAATATTCGGGTTACGCCTTGCCGCTTCAACCGCAAAGCCGCCCTTTCCGCAGCCTACCTCAAGATGAACAGGATTATCATTGCCGAATATCTCCCGCACATCAAGCGTTCTCTGCTGTGTTTCACCTCTTTGCTCTGCGGCATAATCCACAAGCCAGCCGAGATTCACGTTGCCGCAAGCGTCAAGACGTTCATCAAGGTATTTTTTTCTTCTCATTCTCATAAGTGTTACCGCCCTTATCTTGTTGCCGACAGCATAACGTAATACGTCTTGAAACGTACCTTGTCAACAATGTTTCTTGTTGTGTTGTCAAGCACCACGATATTCATTCCACGCTCGTTGAGCGAGTAGTTCTTGTTGCCCATTTTGACAATCGATTCATCTGCGTCGCTGATTATCTGCGTCTTATAGCCCAGCACATCAATAACGCCTGTATCGATCCTGTCATCCGACAGCTCCTCACGGACTACCTTGCCGCCTTCTATTATCGCAATATAATGCTGGTTTTTCTGAGCCGTAAGCAGCTTTTCAAGCCCCAGATCCTTTACAGCCGATAAAGCACCGTCGTTATATCCGCCCGTCACATCTCCTCTTGCCGAGATTATGGCAGTGAAATTCTCGCCCTCCTTCAGCCTGTACATATAGTTAAGGAAATTATCCTCGCTTCTGAGGTTAGTGTTCTTTTCGTCCTTGCTTTCTTTTGAAAGCACGAATTCCGTATACTGCGGAGCAATGCTCTTGTACGGCATAACTCCGTGGAAGCCCTTCTTCGATACCGTAAGGCCGAAATAGTTGTACCACAGGTTAGCGCCCACCACTACAACAAGGAAAGCCGCAAATATCGTAACAGGACGTGTAACGAAGTTCACAAAACCGTTCCTTCTCTTTTTGAATACCCTGTTCTTCGGCATATATCTTTCGTCAGCATTAAACTGCTCTCCGAATACAGACGAATACTTCTTCTGCTTTTCGGGCTTTTTGTTTTCCTCAGCTTCAACAGGCTTTGACACTATATCGCTGTCGCCGTCCTCCGCCATGATTTCGGCTAAAATTCTCTGCTTTTCCTTTTCTATATCGCTCAGTTCAGGCTCTGCCTTTTCGGGTACGGGCTGTGAAACTGATTTTTCCTTTTTGGGTTCGGCGGCAGACTTCTTGGCATATTTTTCGGGATGCTTGGAACGTATGACCTCATCTACCGTTTTATCGAATTCAACCACAGCTTCGGGATTTTTCCTGCGTGCAAGATAAACCTTTGCACAGTTCATATAGTACCTTGCTATTGACGGTATGAACATTATCATCATAATGTACAGATACATTGAGAAACGCTCGATAACAAAGTGCTTTGTCGCTATAAACCATATGATGAAGTTGAATATTGCAAAGTTCGTGAACAGTGCCGACTCTTTCGGATATGCCTTTCCGTATCCCGTGAAATGTGCGATAAGCGCAAGTGCCGTGATTATCGCAGGCACTATAATATAAACAGGTGAATAGCCCTGCGTGATAAAGTTAAGTTCAAGATAGCCCTTGTACTGCGGAAGAAGCACAACCGCAAGCCGCAGTATCGGCCACGAAAGCAGATATACAAGCGCTGTCAATATCGCATATATCGGTACGGTTATCTTTGTGGGCTTTATGAACGCCGCAATCAGATACAGCGGTATCAGCACTATTACTGTACTGTGGAACAGACACGCTAAGAAAATAAACAACAGCACCATAAAATGATTGCGTTCCTTCATAAATCTGTAAGCGCAGAGTATGATTGCAAACGCTATCGACTGACGGATAAAGCTAAGTGAGCAGTAGAAGAACGTCAGCGATATGAACATCATCGTTGACATCCATATATTTTCGCTGTAACGGAATATCGCATACGCAGTAGGTATTAGTATCAGCAGTGCGTACACCGCATACATTATATTCACATCTGCGGTAAACATTGAGATCAGCTTTGTGACGATTGTAAAGCCCGGCTCATACCCGTAGTTGAATATCGAAAGTCCGGGTGCATTCTTGATATTCCAGAAAATATAGATATACGAATAATAATCGTTTCCCAGTCCGTATCTGAATACGCTTATAAGATACATTGCCCCGAATGTCACGATAACATAACAGAGCTTCTTCACCACATTCGGCTTATGCTCGATGAGCGGATAAGCAAGTACAAGCACAAGTGCCATAAGTATAAGATATACTGCCATAGTTTTTCCTTTCGTTATAAAAAAAATAAAACACCGCACAACTGCAAAGTTACCACCAAGCAGAAAATGCAGTGCATATTCATCAGATAATTATGTATTTTCCCTGTGTCACAACAGGCGCAACATCAAGCGTAAAATCAACTCCGCATGACATTCCTGCGGTTTTCAACGTTTTCTCCACCGCCTCATACGCCATTTTCGGAGAATTGTTCTCCTGGCTTAAGTGACCGAGTATCAGTCGGCTTGCACCTTTTGCAACAAGCTCCCTACAAAACTCAGCCGAACAGCCGTTAGAAAGATGTCCGTGATCCCCCGAAATCCTCGTTTTGAGATACGGCGGATATTTCGGATTTCCCTTTAACAGCACAGGATCGTAATTTGCCTCTATATATACCGTGTCGCTTCCGAGCAGATTATCCCTCACCTCATCGGTAACATAGCCTAAATCGGTACAGCAGGCGACCTTATGCTCGCCGAACTCCAGGGTGTACCCTATGCTTTCCGCAGCGTCGTGCGGTGTATGGAAAAAATCAATATCCATATCGACAGGTACGCTCTTTATTTCCGACAGCGGATGAATAACCGCCGTCTGCTCTACCAGCTTGTCAGAAAACAGCCTTCTTGCCGTGCCGTCCGATGCGTACACAGGAACAGACGTTCTTTTCGTTATCTGTCCGAGTGCTTTCGTGTGGTCTATATGCTCGTGCGTCACAAGTACAGCCTTCACCGCCTCAAACGGTATACCGCAGAGTGCCAGACCTTCCCTCAGTGCCTTGAAGCTACACCCTGCGTCAACAAGTACGCCCGATGTGCTGTCACCGACAAAAACGCTGTTGCCCTTGCTTGAAGAGCATACAGGAACAACCTTTGCCATCAGAGTGCCTTTCTCATCTTTTCGTCGTCGGGATAATAACGCTTTACTATATCAGCGCCAAGCTCCCTCAGCTTTATTTCCATATTCTCATATCCACGCTCAATATGGTGAATATCTTCGATTTCCGTAGTACCCTGTGCCGCAAGTCCGGCAATGATAAGCGCCGCACCTGCCCTGAGGTCGCTCGCCTTTACCGGAGCGCCCGTAAGATGATCCACGCCTCTTACTACCGCTACCCTGCTGTCAACGGTAATATCCGCACCCATTCTGCGAAGCTCGTCAACATACTTGAAACGTGTATCGAATATGCTCTCCGTTACCATGCTTGTACCGTTCGACATTGCCAGGAGCGTTGTCATCTGCGGCTGCATATCGGTAGGAAATCCCGGATGCGGAGAAGTCTTTATATCCGTACCCTCATAATGAGGTCTGCCGACTACCCTTACATTATCCGTATCGTCCTCTATTTCAACATAAACGCCTATCTTGCGTAGCTTTGCCGTAATAGGCTCAAGGTGCTTCGGTATAACGTTCTTCAGCGTAATATCACCGCAGGTAGCCGCCGCAGCCACCATAAACGTTCCCGCTTCTATCTGGTCGGGGATAACCGAATACTCTGTGCCGTGAAGCTGTGAAACGCCCTTCACCTTGATAACGTCCGTACCTGCGCCCATAATATCCGCACCCATAGAGTTGAGGAAATTCGCAAGGTCCACTATATGAGGCTCCTTGGCGGCATTTTCAATTATCGTCAGCCCCTCTGCCTTTGCACAGGCAAGAAGCGCATTTATCGTTCCTCCGACAGTCACCTTGTCGAAATATATCTGCGTACCGATAAGCCTGTCAGCCGAAAGGTCAACGATACCGTGCTTTATATCAGCCTTTGCACCAAGCGCCTCAAAGCACTTGATATGCTGATCGATAGGTCTGCTGCCAAGGTCGCACCCACCCGGGAGCGGCACGCTTGCCTTCTTGAATCTGCCGAGCAGCGCACCTAAAAAATAACTGCTTCCTCTTGTGGAGCGGGCAAGCTCATAAGGAACCGTTCCGTCCTTGATCCTTGACGTATCCACCTCTATCTTCGACTTACTCAGCCTTCTTATCTGCGCTCCCATGCTCGAGAGTATCTCAAGAGCAACATCAACATCACTGATTGACGGTACATTTTCCAGTATGCACTTATCTTCTGCAAGTATCGCCGCAGGAATTATAGCTACCGCCGCATTTTTCGCTCCGCTTATCCGCACTTCGCCTCTCAGCGGAGTGCCGCCTTTTATAATAAACTTTTCCAAAAGTCACACTTCCTCGATTCGCTGAAATATAGAATTCGATATAATAAAACGCCCTTTAAGGCTCTGTATCTCATAAAACAGTGCGTCGGAATGATATTCGGGTACATACCGACACAGTATAAAATTATTATAGCATATCTGCCGTAAAAATAAAAGCATTTTTTTCAGCCGCTTAACATTTCGTCATATTGCACTATATAGCCTGCGTTTTTATGGATTTTTTATACATATAGTCTTTTTGCAGTCTTAGCGACTCAATGTCCGGACTTGTCGCCATACTTGTTGTACAGCTGAGTGCAGAACTGCTCGATTTCCTGTTCAAGCTCCTCGGCGGTTTCTGCGTCAAGCATCATACTTCTAAGCTTGCTGTAAAGCAGCTCTCCGCCCTCTTTTTCTTTTGTTTCGGGAGGAGTAACGTAAGACGAGGTCTTTGTCCGCTCGCTCGGCAGAAATGGCTTCGGCTTGTCAACGTTAGTGACATAATGCGGCGAGATCTGGCTTGCTCTCAGGTCGTCAAGCGTGCTTTTTGCTTGCCTGCCGTATATCATCGCATAAAGACAGCCGCATTTATAAAGTGCCATTATCATCTGCGGTGACGGCGCTACGCCGAAAAGCGTGGCAAGCGAAACAGTGTAATCCTGCAATTCCGCATATTGTTCGTAATCACCGAATCTCATAGTCAGGCTGTCGCTTTTCGCTATCACCGCCGCTATAGCCTCGCTCACGGCATTCGTGTATTTGTTTGTCGGACATATATCTATCGGACGGTAGTATTTCCTACGGTATTCCGCCAGCATCCGTGCCATTTCCTGCGGACTTTTCCTGAAATCGTCAACAAAGCGTATCATCGAAACCTTGTCAAGCTCAAAGTTCTTTTCAAACATTTCAGTGACCCTCATATAGTCCGACCCGTGCAGACAAAGCTCCGATATAACCGGCCTTTCGATTTTCGGTATAAGGTCGGTCAGCTGTGCAGGCACGACAACATAGGCAAAATCGAACGAATTTATATACAGCAGGTCACGCACCGAGGTCATACGAAGTATTATCTTCGACATATCGCTTGCAGGCGGTATCATAATAAAACTGTCTGTGGTCATTTCGATATAGCTTACCCCGAACTCGTGGAGTGCGTCCGTATAAGCCTTTATTGCCTCAGGCTTCACATCACTTACAAACGATGAATCACACAAGCTGTTATCAATAATAGAAACCTTCATTCCTATATGCCTACCTTTCAAAAATAAACCGCATATCATTTTCATAATATTTTATCACAAAACGAAAAAAAATTCAATACCGACCGCCTCCTCTTGACATAATCACGTTAATATGGTACGATAATATGATAAAAAATGAAAGGGGTAACTACTTTGCTGGAATTTCAGGACGTAAAATGGCAGCTTCCAAGCGGAGAACCTATTATAAAAGGCATAACCTGTAAGCTTGACAGCAGGCTTACGGTAATTACAGGGCCAAACGGAGGCGGCAAGACCTCCCTCGCAAAGCTCATCGCAGGTGTGGAAAAATGCACATCGGGCAGGATTCTCCTTGACGGTACGGATATAACGGATATGGACATCACAGGCAGGGCAAAGCTGGGCATTGCCTACGCTTTTCAACAGCCGGTACGCTTCAAGGGTCTTACGGTAAGAGATCTCCTTGAGCTTTCCGCAGGAGAAAAGCTGGGTCACAACGAGCTTTGTGCGCTTCTCGGCAAGGTCGGTCTGTGTGCGGAGGAATATATCGACAGAGAGATGAGCGGCGCTTTATCGGGCGGCGAAGCAAAGCGTATAGAGATTGCGACCGTGCTTGCAAGAAACGTCAAGCTGTCGGTATTCGACGAGCCGGAGGCAGGAATAGATCTCTGGAGCTTCTCAAGACTTGTGGAAACGTTTGAAGAAATACGCAACGGCACCACAGGCTCGCTCGTTATAATATCGCATCAGGAGCGTATTCTTTCGATTGCCGATGAAATAATAGTAGTCGCAGACGGCACAATACGCACGGCGGGACCCCGTGAGGAAGTCCTTCCGAAACTGCTCGGCGGAGAATACGCCTGCAGATGTCCCCAGAGAAACGGAGGCGGTTGTCAGTGAGCAATATAATGGACGTAAATTTCAACGGCACAACAGCCGAAATGCTTAAGATAATCTCCGATTATGACGAGGTATCGGGCTTTGCGGGCGCATACAATATCCGTGAGGACAGCAAGTGCGCAGGCAGAAGATCGTCGGAGAATATCACTATCGAATCGAAAGAGGACAAGCCGGGTATAAATATCCGTGTAAAGCCATTTACTGTTGGCGAAACGGTATTCATTCCCGCCTGCGTTACCCACAGTGACGTTGATGACCTTGTTTATAACGATTTCTACATCGGCGAGGGCGCTGACGTTGTTGTAGTAGCAGGATGCGGCGTGCATAATGATGGTGAGGAGCAGGCTCGTCACAACGGCATTCACCGTTTCTTCCTTGAAAAAGGCGCAAGAGTGCTTTACAAGGAAAAGCATATCGGAACAGGCAAAGGCACAGGACTCAGAAAGATTGACCCCGTCACAGACTGCGTTCTTGACGAGGATTCATATCTTGAGATGGATACGATACAGCTCAGAGGTGTCGACAGAACAACAAGAAGCACCTCCGCCGTACTCGGCAAGGGTGCAAAGATAGTTGTCCGTGAGCGTATAATGACCGACGGTGACGAGGAAGCCATAACGAAGTTCCGTGTCGAGCTTAACGGCGAGGATAGCGGCGCAGACCTTGTTTCACGCTCTGTCGCAAGAGGAAATTCCCATCAGGCATTTTACTCCGTAGTCGAAGGCAACAACCGTTGCACAGGCCATTCCGCCTGTGATGCGATACTTGCGGATAACGGCAAGGTCGATGCACAGCCGGCTCTCAATGCGGCAAATGTTGATGCCGCACTTATTCACGAAGCGGCTATCGGCAAGATAGCAGGCGAACAGATATTAAAGCTTTGCTCGCTGGGTCTTACAAGAGAAGAAGCCGAAGAGAAAATAATCGAGGGCTTCCTTAAATAACCACGATATACAAAACCACCGTTGCATACCCGCAACGGTGGTTTTTCATCCTCTTATACGTTTTTGAAAATCAACCTTTTCGTCTGCGGAACACTCATCAAAACAACCGCTCCGATAACAGTAAACACTATCTCCGGCAGCATATACGCCCCGTTATAAAGCAGACTGTAAAGACAAGGCTCGTTTACGGTAAAGCCGTTCCACAGCTCCCCGAATGAGCCGAATATCAGCACTCCGCTTATATAATGGCACACAAGACGCAGACCCATAGCCATAACGCTTCCGCCTATCACTCCGGGCATTCCGTATTTTCTGAAAATTCCCGCAAGCCCCAGCACCGTAAATGCAAAAATATAGTCGATGAATATGCACGCTACAAGCGCCACAGGAGTAAGCCCCCAGCCGAATAATCCGTCCGCACAGCCTTGAATGAACTGTATCAGCGCAAATACAAACGATGCCGCAAGACCGCTTGCCACACCTCTTTTGATGCTGAAGACGATTATCGGTAGCATCGACAGCAGAGTTATCGATCCGCCCCACGGCAGATGAACGATCTTGACAAAGCTAAGCACGGTCGCAAGCGCAACCATCACCGCTCCCTCAACAAGTGTAAGTACCTTTTCGTTTTTCATTTGAAAAACCTCCGTTAAATAAATTTAACTGAATACCTGCTTTAACGTAAAAATTCCCCGGCTGAATACAGTCGGGGATAATACAAGCTATAGAAATATCGTGAAATTCCTACGGCGGCATTATCCGAATCAGGTCAAGGGTCGAAGTCGAACTTCCTCTCAGCAAAAAGCTCCCCTATTCAGTCGTTTAATATTGTACCACCTGTTTTCAAAAAAGTCAAGCGTCATCCTGCCACGTTTTTTCAAGGTACTTCACAGGCACGTTTTCCGTCAACCATACGCCGTTTTCAGACAGATAAAACACATATCCGTCCCTTGCCATCTCTCCGCTCCTTACACGGTATATGAACGGCTTGCCGTGTCGCATACCAACCTGCGTTGCGGTTTCGGCATCTCTTGACAGATGAACGTAAAGCCTTGTTTTGCGGATAATCCCGCCTCTGTCGATAGATTCGACAAATCTTGTCGCAGTGCCGTGATAAAGATATTCCGGCGGCACAGCAGCCTTCAGCCCTACGTCAACATTGACCGAATGGCCCTGATTTGCTCTGATGCGGCTTTTATCCTCGTTGAACGAATATCTCTGCTTGCTGTCGTTTTTCACGATTTCGCACAACCGCTCAAAGCTCACCGGCTCCATATTTTCGCTTATACATTTCAGAAGCATATCAACGTCCGCCCAGCCCTGTTTGTCAAGTACAAGTCCTGCAATTTCGGGCTTATGCCTTAAGAGCAGTGCCATATATCTGCTGATTTCTGTATCTGTCATGATTCCGCCTCCGTTTAAGTTGTTACTATAATTATACCATACAATCAAGTCCGTGTAAACCGACATGGCGGTACGCCGTATTTTGCCGTCAGACAAAAGATTTATGGTAAAACGTTCTCGGACTGTTGCGTGAGCAACACCGCATTTTTATGCGGTAAAATCGGCTACAGACGATTTTTTGTCCGAGGTTGTTATACCATAAAATCAAGTCGGTGTAAACCGACACGGCAGTACGCCGTATTTTGCCGTCAGACAAAAGATTTAATCGTTTCTTCCTGTCAAGAAAAGCAAAACGGCCGGCATCTGCCGACCGTTCCTTTATATTCCGTTATAATTACTTGCTTATAACTACGTTCAGACCCTCTGCGCTTTCAACTGTGAAGTGCTTGTCTGTAGCTGTATGTGTAACAGTAATTGTATCACCGTTTCTCTCAGCCATAACAGTAAGCTCGAGCTTAGCGTCCTTATCGTAGATCTTGCACTGAGTGTTCTTGCCGTCCTCAAGCTGATAGATAACAAGCTTAGCACCCTCTACATAGTCATATGCGAAGTTACGCTCAAAGTTACCGTAAGCGATTATGCTGTTGGGCTTAGCATACATACCCATTGAGAAGTAGTCATACTTCTTGTCGTACCAGTTACCGCCCTCAAGAACTTCTCCTGTCTGAATATCGGTCCACTTGCCCTTGGGCAGATAGAACTGAGCAGTACCCTCCTCGTTGAATACGGGAGCGATAAGCAGGTTATCACCGAACATATACTGTCTGTCAAGAGGTAAGCAGGCAGGATCGTCGCTGTATTCCATAACCATAGCTCTCATCATGGGAACGCCCTTTTCGTGAGCCTTTACTGCGTTAGCGAACAGATACGGCATCAGGCGACCCTTGAGCTTTGTGAAGTGACGCAGAACGTCGCACGCTTCTTCGTCAAAGTTCCACGGTACTCTGTATGAGCTGTTGCCGTGAAGTCTTGAGTGTGAAGACATAAGGCCGAATGCAGACCATCTCTTGTATAAGTCGGGTGAGCCTGTAGCCTCAAAGCCCGAAATATCGTGGCTGAAGTAGCCGAAGCCTGATAAGCAGAGTGAAAGTCCTCCACGGAGTGTTTCAGCCATTGATTCGTACTGGCTGAAGCAGTCGCCGCCCCAGTGTACAGGGAACTGCTGACCGCCGACCGTAGCAGAACGTGCGAACAGACAAGCCTTGTCCTTGCCGTAGAATTCCTCAAGCACCTCAAATACACACTTGTTGTAGAGATATGTGTAGTAGTTGTGCATTCTGTAAGGATCGGAGCCGTCGCTGTATACAACATCGGCTGTGGGTATTCTCTCACCGAAGTCCGTCTTGAATGCGTCAACGCCCATCTCGCACAGTGTTCTCAGCTTTGCCTTGTACCACTTGCAAGCCTCAGGATTCGTAAAGTCAACGATAGCCATACCGGGCTGCCACATATCGCACTGGAACACACCGCCGTCCGTCTTCTTGATGAAGTAGCCGTTCTTTACGCCCTCGTCAAATAAGGATGACTGCTGAGCGATATAGGGGTTTATCCATACGCAGATTTCAATTTTCTTTTCCTTAAGACGTGCGAGCATAGCCTTAGGATCGGGGAACATTCTCTTATCCCAGGTGAAGTCGCACCAGTTGAATTCCTTCATCCAGAAGCAGTCGAAGTGGAATACCTCCAGAGGAATATCACGTCTTGCCATTTCGTCTATGAAGAACGAAACTGTTTCCTCATCATAGTTTGTAGTGAATGATGTTGTCAGCCACAGACCGAATGTATATGCAGGAGGAAGTGCAGGCTTACCTGTCAGCGTTGTATAAACGCCGAGTACGTCTGCGATTGTCTTACCGCCCATTACGAAGTATTCCATTCTCTCGCCCTGAACGGAGAAAGCAACCTTTGAAACCGTTTCGCTTGCTACTTCAAATGTAACGTTCTCGGGGTGATTTACAAATACACCGTAGTTTCTTGATGATACATAGAAGGGGATCGACTTGTATGTCTGCTCAGAGCAGGTACCGCCGTCGTTGTTCCATACTTCTACCGTCTGACCGTTCTTTACGAATGTAGAGAACTTCTCGCCGAAGCCGTAGATGTTCTCGCCTACGGAGATGTTGAGCATCTCTCTTATTCTTGCAGGCTCGTCTGTAGATGCGTGTGCGTAGAAACGCTCCGCCTTTGTGCCTTCCATACGGTAGTCTGTGAGCCAGGGCTGTTCTTCGATATAAGAAGTTGTTCTCCAGCCTTCCTTTGTGAGCAGCTTTCCGTCATAGAAGTATTTTATATCCCATGCTCCGCCTGCCTTGCCGATTCTTACCGAGGTCTTGTTCGAAACAAGCTCCCAGTACTCGTCCTTCTCGTTTATAACAGGCTTGAAGTTTGCATCCTCATATAATGTGAAGTCCGGACCCTTCTTTACAGCGCCCTTGTAATGCTCGATCGTAACCTTGATTGAATCGGCAAGCGTAGATGTAAAGGTGATCTCAAGAACAGGACCGCCAAGCGTCATTCCTCTGTTACCGATCCACTGGTTAGTGGCATATACGGTTATCGAGTTGTCTGTAGCCTTTACCTCATAGATCTGAGTTGCATAGTTTACGTCGTAGCCCGACTTGTTCATCCAGAAACCGTCTGAATACTTCATAGATTATACCTTTCCTTTCAAAACGGCGGTCACACTTCCGCCAAAATTTACTTTCCATACGGGTATTCCCCCGCTGCTTCTTGCTAAACGATCCTCCGCTCACGGCACTTTGCGCACCGCACCGCTTCACAAACAGTTATTGCATAATTTGTAACTTGCTATGTTTTTTGCAACCCGTCACAGCCTTCACAGCTCATCGCAACCCGTCATAACCTACCTTGATTTATCACAGCTTTTCACGACCCATTTCAGCCTGCCTTGATTTATCACAGCTTATCATAACTTATCACAATCCGCAACGTTTTCTCGCCGTTCGTGTAATCGTTTACCCGTTGCTTATTCTAACATATAAATTTACAAAAATCAAGGGGTTTTCGAAAAAATTTTTGAAATTATCAAAAGCCGCCGTTCTGACCCTCCCAAACCGCATAATAAAGCACTTTTTATCATATACAAAGCCCACCGCCACAGAAAATCCCGTAGCGGTGGGCTGTGATATTTAAAACTTACTCAACCGTTTTAACCTTAACGCTTGCATACTCACTGAACTCGGTCGTACTTCCCGTCTTTCTGAACGATTTTATTCTGAAAGAATAAGTAGTACCCTTTGCAAGCCCCTTCACAGTAAACGAAAGCGTGGTGTTGTTCTTTGTAGTCGCAAGCACCGTCCACTTTCCGCCCTTATACTGCTCGATAACGTAGCCCGTAGCCTTGTCATTCTTGCTCCAGTCGAGCTTCACCGCACTTGCAGAAACCGCAGAACCTGTGAACTTTGCTACATTCGGTATCCTCGTCTTACCTGCAATTCTCACATAATCGCTGTAAACGTTTGAAGCACCGGCAGTCTTATATGCCCTTATTCTGAATGAATATGTGGTATCATTCTTAAGTCCCTTAATCGTGAACTTAAGCGTTGTGTTGTTCTTTGTGGTAGCGATTACCGTCCACTTTCCGCCCTTGTACTGCTCGATAGAATAGCCGGTAGCCTTGTCATTCTTAGCCCATTCAAGAGTTATCCACGAGCCTGTTACCGATGTGACCTTGAAATCGGACACACCGTCAAGAAGGGTAGCCGCCTTTATAGCCGTATACTCGCTGAACTCGGTCGTACTTCCCGTCTTTCTGAACGATTTTATTCTGAAAGAATAAG
>ERZ1026947.780-NODE-780-length-16131-cov-14.673675_pt1 | contig 16131 bp, 18 predicted proteins | sample MGYA00519568_ERZ1026947 | MGnify/ENA primary metagenome ERZ1026947 (study PRJEB26926, sample SAMN06164744) | human gut metagenome | biome: ENVO:00009003; feature: ENVO:2100002; material: ENVO:00002003 | host: Homo sapiens | place: USA | collected 2012 ...
CGCCGAAAATACTTGGATGGTAACGTCCCGGTAAGATAGGGTGCTGCCGACACCTATGCACCATTAGCTCAGATGGTAGAGCAACTGACTCTTAATCAGTGGGTCCTGGGTTCGAGTCCCCGATGGTGCACCAAATTCCCGTAACGGGCAGATATATTTTTGCTCGCTGCGGTTTTTCTATATATGCTGCAGGTCAGCATTATATGGCCCGTTGGTCAAGCGGTTAAGACTCCGGCCTCTCACGCCGGCATCGGGAGTTCGATTCTCCCACGGGTCACCAATATTTCCTCTCGCTTGCGTGAGGTCGTTATGCAAGCTTCTCAAAAAGCTTGCTATTTTTTTGCTCTATGTGGACCATTAGCTCAGTTGGTTAGAGCAACCGGCTCATAACCGGTGGGTCCGGGGTTCGAGTCCCTGATGGTCCACCACATTTTTTTATCTAGGGGTATAGCTCAGTTGGTAGAGCAGCGGTCTCCAAAACCGCGTGCCGAGGGTTCGAATCCTTCTGCCCCTGCCATATTGGTGGAACAAAAAAGATGCACCAGCCGAAAAGCCCGTAAATACGGGCTTTTTTCATGCTTTTTAACCGGAAATTTTAAGGTGAAAACCGTGGATGCTTTTTCACGATTTTAGCCGACCGGAAGGATTTGAACGCTACACAACGAAATATTGTCAAACAAATCGGCAGGCTTTGAGCAAATTTCGCTCTTAACTTGCCGATTATTTATGAAAAAACTTTCACAAACTTTTCAAGACTGTTTTGTCTAATATCACGAAATGTGATAAATGACAAAACGGTCTTTTTTTATTTCTCAAGGAAGGACGTGATACCCGTGTGGCAGCTATACTATTAAAATGGAAAATAAAACAAAGGAGGAAATCAATGAACAACAAACTTATAATCAACACAAATCTGCTTCGCAAAGAATCGGAATTCAAAACGTATACTTGCGTGGTGGAAAAAGCTGTGCCTGTTCCGACCGAAGAATTTGAGAGGCTGAAACACACTCCGATGTGCAATAACGATCTCATAAGTGAAAACCTTAACAGTATGTGGTACGGCAACGGCGTACACCATTGTCTGCTGATCTACGACAAGCAACAGGGCGACGGCTTGTTAATAGAGTCTGAGGGTGCTCCCTATGCAAGATATGCCCAGTATATTCCAAACGCCAAACTGTTGTACGAAAATCATATGCAGAATCATTTACAGGAATTAAAATTTTACTGTCCGCTTGAAATCAACAGAGAACCGGAATGCCGGTATGACGAGGAATACGAAAAAATCTCGTCCTATGAGGCTTCTGCTTACAAATCGGAGATAAACCGATTTATTGAGGATTTTACAATGCCCGAGGAGAAAGAACGGGGTCTCATGAACTGGTATGGCAAGGGCAATTCAGTCGACCAAAAGGTACGCTCGGCATTTATGTCTGTCGAGGAGCGCGACGGAGAGCTTGTTGGCGTTATTACGGCTCAGATTTACGGTCAGCTTACAGATGAAGAGCTTGAAGAATTCCGCTCGTACTGCGAGGGACAACTTTCAGACGGCGTTGGGGAGTCTCTTGAACAGCGGCCGATAAAAACTCCCGACGGCGATATTTATGTCAGCTTCTGGAATTCAGATGACAACTGGAGCTTGCAGACGGAGGAAGAAATAAACAGCATTCAGTCAGAAGATTTGACCGATGAACCCGATATTGGAATGACAATGTGAGGTACGCATGGTATACAATGAAAAGAAAGTTGAGTTGCTTAGACAGAGGTATCCCGAGGGTACTCGGATTTGTCTTGACCACATGGAGGACTTATGTCCTGTGGAAAGCGGCACCAATGGAACTATTATTGGAGTCGACGATATCGGCTCAGTCATGGTTAAGTGGGATAACGGCAGAACTTTGAATCTTCTGCCCGATGAAGATAAATTTCATACGATCAAGCATGAACAAACTCAGTCAGACGAACAAACAGAAGAAAATACGGAAAATGAAGAAATCGCAGAAATCGAGGAATTATCGGAAGAACCGGAAATGGATATGTCCATGTAGGACTTGAAATACGGCGGTTTATGTGATATAATGTACAAGATAAAATTCTGAGAGGAATACGTTCATGAGTAAAAACAGTAAGATCTGCCCGAACTGCGGCAGAAAAATGAAACAGCAGTTTATCGGATTACAGCATTGTAAGTGCGGTATAAGCTGGAAACATGATATGGGTTACTTTGAACGCACAAACGATATGGTATTCGCTTTGCAGCGTGTTAAAATCGGCAAGAAGGTAAAGCAAATGCCCATTATACGAATAAAAGAGCGAAAGGAAAATGAATATGCCGAATAAGCCGCTCCTTGACCGAGCCTTATACAAAAAAATTAAAGCTATGGACCGTGAAACAATGGACAATTTCATTCAGAATATATATCAGACAGGAAAAGACGACGTACACGCCACAGAAGTCGACTTCGACAAGCTGCGTGAAGATATATCCAAGATCAAGGGTATCGGAGAAAGCCGATTGAATGAAATAATGGCTGTGATCGAAAGTCATATAGGAGCTGACTCCGAATAATACAATTAAATATCGCAGAACTGCCGTTAAATGAGAGATCATTTAGCGGTTTTTTTATTGTCAAAATCAGAAAGGGGCGCTTTGAATGATACGAGTATTCGACGCATTTTCAGGCATCGGAGGCTTCCGATCTGCTCTGGAAAGAGTCGGAGAATTTGAAATTGTGGGGTGGTGCGAGATTGACAGATTTGCGCAGAAAGCCTACAAAGCACTGTACGATACCGGAGGTGAACAATTTTATGAAAATATCAGAGATATTGACGTCGGAAAACTTGCAGACTTTGATCTCCTTATTGGAGGTTTCCCCTGCCAGCCGTTCTCGGTCTGCGGAGCAAGAAAAGGCTTTGCCGACGAGCGAGGAGATCTGTTCTTTGAGCTTGCCCGACTGCTTGAAGCGAAAAGACCTAAGTATTTTTGCTTTGAAAACGTACCCGGTCTCATGGGGATTGACTCGGGAAAAACTTTTGCAAAAATCATTGAAACGCTTTCTCAACTGGGGTATTGCGTGGAATGGCGTGTGTATAACAGCGCCGATTACCTTCCCCAAGTCAGAAAAAGAGTTTACATTGCAGGATGTCTTGGAATCGACTGTTCCGGAAAAATACTGGCTTTCGGAAAAAGCGACAGCCAGAATTGCCGGAAAACTGAACAAATCATAGGCGGAAGTCAAGGCACGAGAGTTTATGATCCCGATGGACTTGCGGTGACGCAGTGCAGCGGTTCGGGCGGTATGGGCGGAAAAACAGGTCTGTACTTTATTGACAGCAATCCTCCACCTAATCTCACAGAAAATGCAAGATGTATAACCGCAAGGCAGAACAGCGGAGTAAGTCATCACAAAGGTGAACACTCCGCTGTTTTTTGTGATCTGAACGAAAATCCGCAGATTACGGAAAACGCCCGATGTCTGCATACAAGAATGGACTTGGGGGTAACAAACGGAACTCATAAAGGAGAAAGATCGGGAGTTCTGATTGAGGACGGACCGAGAGCAATTATCAATCCGTTTAAGGAAACTACCCGTCAAAACGGCAGACGAATAAAAAATCCCAACGAACCGATGTTTACGCTTACGGTAACCGATCGACACGGGATTGTCCACCATGGACGGATAAGACGCCTTATGCCAATTGAGGCATGGCGGCTGCAGGGTTTTACAACAGAGCAATTCGAAAAAGTTGCGGCAACGGGGATGTCCGACGCACAGCTCTACAAACAAGCCGGAAATGCCGTAAGCGTACCCGTTGTTGAAGAAATTGCGAGAAATTTATTGAAATTTGATGAGGAGATAAATTAAATGAATAATATGATCAAGATTTTCAAAAATGAGGAATTTGGTTCTCTCAGAATTTTAAAGGATGATAACGGCAGAATTATGTTCTGCGGCAAGGACGTGGCTTCTGCATTGGGCTACAGCAATACAAAAGACGCAATAAAGCGGCATTGCAGGTGGGGCGTGAAACACGACCTACCTCATCCGCAGTCTCCAAGTAAAACTATTAAGATGATTTTTATTCCTGAGGGAGATGTTTACAGACTTGTTGCACACAGCAAGCTGCCGAGAGCTGCGGAATTTGAGTCGTGGATTTTTGATAAAATTCTGCCTCAGATCAATCAAACAGGCGGCTACGTCAGCAACGAGCAAATGTTCATAGAAAACTATCTTCCGTTTCTCGACGAGCCGTACCGCAATCTGTTCCGTTTGCAGATGATGGCTATCAACAAGCTGAACGAGCGGATACGTCACGACCAACCGTTAGTGGAGTTTGCGAATCAGGTTGCAAATACCGATAATCTCATCGACATGAACGCTATGGCAAAATTGGCAAGAGCCGAAAATATCCCTGTCGGAAGAAACAAGCTCTACGGCTGGCTTAAGAGTATGAGAGTGCTTATGGCGAATAATCTCCCCTATCAGGCGTTTATCGACCGAGGATATTTTGCGGTAAAGGAGTCGGTGTTTGAAACTCCGACTATGACCAAGACCTATCAGCAGACGTTTGTGACGGGAAAGGGTCAGCATTTCGTCATAAATCTGCTGAAAAAATATTACGGGAAGGAGGTTTTGCAATAATGGAGATCAAAAGCATTTCTTTACACGATCTGAGAAAAATGAATGACAGCGAGGGACTTGTCCTGCAAGGGTGCGGCGGCGATCTGCAGGAATGGGTCGACGGCATAAACGATATGCTGACGGAAAGCGGAATATTGCAGAATGACAATAGGTTTGAAAAGGCATATAGCTTTAAAAACGGAGGCCTTACCTGTCTGCTGTTTCCCTTTGAAGATGTTCAGCTTGATGTAGGTAAGCTTGCAATATGGCGGCTCCGGACGAGGGAGGATTTCGGAAGCACATGGCTGTCGGATTACATTGTGAACAATCTTGAAGAATGCGTTTCGGAACAGGACGAAGATTTAGAAATGGAGATGGGTTAATGCATACAAACAAAATCAAAGCTAAAGTGGACTTCAAGTTCTGTATTGGAAGTATTCCTGCAATGCTGAGAGCGACAAAACCCGTACTTTCGGAGCGGCAGTACAAGGAGCTGTGCAATGAGGTAAACAAAGCCGACGGCTACCTTGAACAGAAGCGAATAATTTTTTCATACGTTGACCCGATAATCAAGGGCTGAAAACAGCGTAAAATCTAATATTTATTAAGGTCGTTTTGCCAACAGCAGATCAAAAATCTGGTGCTTGCAAAGCGACTTTTCTCCTGTTGGTATAAACGGCAGAAAGGAAAAACATGAACAGTTTTATGTCATGGGTAGGAGGAAAAAAGGCTCTCAGAGACGCCGTACTTGCGAGGTTTCCACCCTACTATGAGCGGTATATAGAGGTTTTCGGAGGCGCAGGCTGGGTTCTGTTCCATAAGCCGCCCGGTATGGATTTTGAGGTATATAACGATTTTAACAGCAATCTTTCTAATCTGTACCGCTGTGTCAGAGATAAGCCAAATAAGCTGAAATACAAGCTGCGGTACGTCCTCAATTCCCGTGAGGATTTTGATTGGATAGCAGGGCTTCATAAACGCAATCTTTTCCCGAAATTTCGGGACATTGATCGTGCGGCAAAATTTTATCAGCTTATTCGTTACAGCTATGCAAGCGGACTTGACAGCTTTGCAAGTCAGCCGCATTCCATTTGGTCGGACTTCCCGATGATAGACTTGGCGGCGAGGCGATTGCAGAAAGTCATAGTTGAGAACAAGGATTTTGAAAAGCTGATACGGCAGTATGACCGCCCTGTCAGCTTTTTCTACTGCGATCCGCCGTACTTTGCTACCGAAAACTATTACAAGGACGTCGGGTTTAAAACCAAGGATCATATCAGACTGCGTGACACTCTTCTGGATATCAAGGGCAAGTTTCTTGTTTCTTACAACGACTGTCCCGAAATTCGTGAGATATGGGACAAGCCGAATATCCGCATCGAGGAGATCAGCAGAATTAACAACTTGGCACAGCGGTACGACGGCGGCTGTCAGTATGCGGAACTCCTCATATCCAATTACGATACGAGCGAGAGAGCAAGGTCTGTACGCCAGCTCTCGCTGTTTGACGATGAAACAGACAATTTTGGAGGTATAATTTTATGAAAAAGATAATTTTTGCACAGGTACTCACAACAAATGGAAAGACCGAATTTTCGGGACTTTACGATGAAAACGGGAATCCCGTAAGAGTAGAAACAGAGTGCGACGGCGGCGGTGTTTCTCTCACGATATGGCGTAATGCTCCCGAAAGAGAACGCCGTGATTGTGGTATCTCGGATGAAGAGATCGAACGGACTTGCTCCATGCATGATGATTGTGGTAATTGTCCATTGTATGCTTACTGCGGCGAGGAAACGGAGGAATGCAGTGATGAATAAAATTGTACGGGTGTTAGGAAAGAAAGGCAGAATTACGATACCCTATGAAATACGGCTTGCCCTTAATATACGGTCAGGGAATATTCTTAGCTTTGACGCCAAGGGAAATACGATAACTGTTACAAAGGAGAAGCTGTGTGACGACTGCAAATCGGAAAGTGAACCGCTTGATTCCTTTGTAGAGTCACTTGTGCTGGAGGAAAGAGAAAGGCTTTTAAAAACTCTTATGAGACTTAAAAGAAAAGGAGCTGTGAAAAACGTATGAGTTATCTGTACAGACAATCTTTTGAAAACGCAAAACTCACCGGAGAAATTGAGGCATACCGTGAAAGCCGGACGGAAAATATCCGCTGTAAAAAAGCGATAGAATCGGCTATTTCAGATAGTTTCGACGGTTTCACTCTGAATAAAAATGGGGCTAAAAAGATCATAGCCGATTTCGGTTATGACCGTACAATGTGGGTGCTTGCCGCAAGCATTCTTAATAAGAAAGATGACGGTCGTTTCTCCCGTGAGAACAAGGAGTGGGCAAGGTCTGTTATCCCCTCATATCTTCCCCAAAAAGAAATGCGCGAATACTGTGTTGATTCTCATCCCGCCGTGCTTAACGGCTTTATCGATCAGGTAAAGAAAAGATATGACAGGCTCGGACTTGTGGGCGAAAAACAGTGCGTTCAATCCGATAAGCCGCAGGATTACGAAAGAAAGCTGTTGATCCTCAAGCCCGAAATCCTTAACGAACAGTTCAAGGACCCAATAAATCAGTATTTCTACGCAGCAGGCGGCTTTGGCTGCGATCCCGAAAAATCGGGCAGAAAGGTATTCGGGCAGTTCCTTGCGGACGACGAAAAAGCACAATTCTACCGTGAGGATTTCTTCGGAGTTGCCGACTATGAGCAGCTTCCGAAATGGGCGGTTGAACGGCTTGAACAGATCGAGGCTCCGCAGATGAAGATCAGGATTTTTCAGATCGACCATGAAAAGGACCGTAATAAGCTCGCTTTTATGAATTACGACTACACACAATCACATGGCGGCATAAAAGCTGAGAATTACCGTCAGATTTACGGCGGTACTGTGACCTGTGACAGCCTTGAAAGTGTTTTCGCCCTTTGCAATTCGGACAAAACACCTCCCGGATATCTCGGAGAGTCGATGTCAGTCAGCAATGTCATTGAAATCTGCGACGGCAAGGATAAAGGCTTTTACTTCTGCGACAGCGTTGGATTCAAGCCGATAGACTTCGATATCGATAAAACAAATCATTCGGATATAATGAAAATTCTTATCGTGGAAAACGGAAAAGCTCCATATGAAGCTGAAATTCGCAATGATATCCATGCCATGCAAGAAGTTGTGGGCGGCAGCATCGAGCCTATATATTTCGAACCCCAAAACAACGCTCTTTGCTGGTGCAATGATGAATTTCTGCTGAACGGCTCTGCTCCAAACAGAATAGTGGGAGAAACTCTTGTCCACGGTACATTCTACATTTCAGGCAACTACCGGAACGAATACGGCGAGTGGGACAGCTGTTCACTTACCGACGAGCAGATTGAAAAGTACAAGGAGCAGTTTAATCATGTGGTAGTAAATCTGCCGGGCATAGGGCTTATCGCAGTGAGGGAAACCAAGCCGGAAATAATCGAACCGGACGAAGAATTTGAAGAAGAACATGAAATCGAACAGACCATGTAAAGGAGAATGAAATTATGAAAATACACGCATCTATCAACAGAATGGTAAACAAAGAGGATTCGGCAATCAAGGCATATGCCAGCGTAACAATGGACGGTATGTTCGCCGTTCACGGACTGAGGCTCATCGAGACCGAAAAGGGCAGGTTTGTCAATATGCCTTCCACCTCATACACTAATAAGGACGGCAACAAGCAGTACAGCGACACCTTCCATGCCATAACCAAGTCGGCGAGAACTGCCGTAAATCAGGCTGTACTCAATGCTTACGATCTCAAGCTTCAGCAGGTTCAGCAGACGGATATCGAGGTTGAGAACACCCCTGATGAGGAAATGTCCGAGCCTGAAGATGAACCTGAGCCGGTTATGAGTATGTAGTTTGCTAAAGCTTTTGCTGTGTAAATTGTCACAAAGGTAGAACTTTTGAAAAGAGGCTGGATTTACAAGAAAAGGTGTGATATATTGCTTGTCGAAAGGAGTTGATCATATGAAAAGAGCAACGGTCATATCAATACTTTGCACGGTAATGCTGACCGCCTGCGGAAATGTATCGGAGTCCGTAGAAAGTGTGGAAACTTCGGCAGTGAGCCAAACTACGACCACGGTCACAGGCTCCGCAGTAACATCTGGAAAGGAAGAAAAGGATACAAGTGAAACCACAACTACTACGAGAAAGAGTTCGCAGACGGTATCCGAGACTTCAAAACCGACAGATATCACAGTAACTACGACCAAGAAATCTGGTTCTTCAAATGCGAACGGAAATTCTAATCAGGGTCAGAATAATAACGGTCAGGAAAATAACTACCAGCCTGCACAGAATAATCCGCAGCCCGATAATTCGCCGTCAAATGATCCTCAGAGTAATAACGGAGCGGAACAGAATAATACCCCCTCTCCTCCGTTAACAACGGCAAAGCCTTCGGTAACGAATCCGCCGACTACTACAACAACTAAGCCGCAGACTACAGTACCGCAGACTGAACCGCCTGAAGTTGTAATTGAAGATACAACAAACCTGCAAAGTGTTCTGAATTATGTAAATTCGCTCGGAAGAACGACCGATGAATATTACAACATCGGTGCAGGATTGAGTCACGATGGTTCTGATTATGGAAAAGCCGAAGCCGTGTATAATTGGATTCAGAATAATGTCAGCGGAAATTGTCAAGTGTTCTCAGTGGCAACAATGTATGCCTGCAAGGGGATTGGGCTTGAATGTCGGTATGCGTTTTTCTCCCCCGATGACTGGTATGGACACATGGCAAATCTGGTAAATGTGGACGGAGCATGGTATGTGTTCGACACACAAGGCGGCAGATTTTTAAAATCAGATAAATACGGTGATATTACCCGGATATTTGATGAAAGTGATATTACAATTGATATTTCGGTAAGCGAATCTGCTTACTAATTAAGTAAACAACAAATATGCAATAAAGAGAGTCGGATTTCTCCGACTCTCTTTATTTGCGCAAAATCAAAGGAGAAATGCAATATATGTTTAAAATTAAATCAAAGATATTAAAGAAACTCAGCGCAGGGTTCATGGCAGGACTTTGCGTTTTTTCTATGCTGGGCTCATCTATGAGCGGAGTTATCACAGCGAATGCGGCAAGTACGTCAACGGAAAATTCAGCTTTTCCATCAGCGGATACGGTTGTAGCAAAAGCTGCAACTCTTCTCGGCTCGCCGTATACCTTTGGCAATAAGGGCTATTGGTACGCATACAATCAGGGACAGTACACTCCGCTGTCGGTGCAGACGATCAACAACCTTGGTATCGACTGTTCGGGACTTGTGTACTACACGCTCACACAGCTCGGCTATTCTACAAGCGGTTTTTCGTGGAATAACCCTGTGCCCGTTGATACTGCTCACTGGCTGACTGTCAGCGACAGCTGTACGATCACCTACAATGGCGTAACCTCTAAGGTTGGCGTGGAAAAGGCAAATATCAAGACTACCGACCGCCCGTATTGGGAATGCTCCGACGGTTCGACGATCACTCCCGGTTCGGTTGTTGTGGCGGAGAATCCCGGCGGTATCGACCACGCATGGATATATATGGGCGAATTTGACAGCCGTTCCGACGTTGTTTCTTATCTGAAATCTATCGGAGTTTCCGAATCGCTCATAACAAGCTCCACAGTCGGCGACGGCACAGGCGCAGGAGGTACTCATTGGAGGATCGAGTCCAACGGATCTCAGGGTGTTGTCATTAACAACAATACCGACGGTAAAACTGCGACTGCGATGAATATGTACGCTTTCAGGATCACAAAAACTGATGTTACCTTTGAGATCGATAAGTACAATACGGACGGTAATCTTGTAGGAAAATCAAGTGTTGACAATTCCACAGCGGTATACGGAATCTACAGTGACAAGTCCTGCACAAAAAAGGTTGGCGAAATCGCCATAGGCGCTGACGGCACAGGTAAAATTCAACTTCCCGACAGCACTTATTACGCAAAGGAATTAAAAGCTCCTACAGGTTATTCTATTGATCCTACTGTTTATACAATCAAAGCAGGAAAAAACAAGGTGACAGAGGATTTCAAAACAGGAACAATTAAAATTAACAAAACCGCAGAGGACGGAATCATCAGCGGCAGGGAGTTTAAAATCACCTATTCATACAATGGAAAATCGCTCTCTGAAACTGCCAAAACCAATGCAAACGGAATTGCAACCTTTGACGATCTAAGAGTTTATGATATGTCCACAGGTAAAGCAATTGTCTACACCGTATCCGAAATCAACGTAGATACGAGATATGAAACTCCGAAAGCGCAGAACGTTACGCTGACGAGCGGAAATGTTGATCTGACTGTCAATGTCAATTTCAACAATGAACTTAAAACAGGTTCAATCAAGATCAATAAACAGTCGGAGGACGGAGAGAACGGCGGCAGAGAATTTACTGTAACAGGTAACGGCAAGACTTACAGCATAAAAACAGGTTCTGACGGTATCGCAATTCTTTCCGATATTCCCGTTTACGACAGCAATAACGAGAAAATTGTTTACACGATTTCTGAAAAAAATGTACCCGTAAAATATGTTGTTCCTGCGGATCAGACAGCAACTCTTACTGCTGACGCAACTACAACCAAGACATTCAAAAACGTTCTCAAAAAGTTTACCGCCCAAGTAACAAAGCAGGATTCCGAAACAGTTTCCGCACAGGGCGACGGTACTCTTGCAGGAGCAGTTTACGGCATTTACCGTGACGGCGAACTGATTGACACCTACACCACAGATGAAAATGGATATTTCAAATCAAAAGAGTATGTCTGCGGAAATTACACAGTTCAGGAGATTTCTCCCTCCGAGGGATATCTGCTTGATATGACTGTTCATTCCGTAGGCGCAGAGCCGGAAAAATACACAATTGAAAGTAATCTCATTTCTATGACTGTGACTGAGGACGTAATAAAGGGCAATATCTCAGTCATCAAGCATACGGACGACGGCTCGACTCAGATCGAAACGCCCGAAGTCGGCGCTGAATTTGAGGTTTATCTCAAGAGCGTAGGCAGTTATGGAAATGCTGCTGAAACAGAGCGTGATCATCTGACTTGCGATGAAAACGGCTTTGCACAGACAAAGGATATGCCATACGGAATTTACACGGTTCATCAGACCAATGGCTGGGAAGGTACGGAGTTTATAGCTGATTTTGATGTGAACATCAGCGAGAACGGTCAGACCTATCGCTATCTCATTAACAATGCAAAGTTTGAAAGCTATGTTAAGGTGGTAAAGGTCGATTCCGAAAGCGGCAATGTCATTCCTTACGAGGGCGCAGGCTTTGAGATTTATGATTCAAACGGTCAGAAGATTTCTATGACTTTCAGCTATCCTACTCCCACAACTATTGATGTGTTTTACACAAACAGCGAGGGATATCTGATCACTCCCGAGGTTCTTCCCTACGGCGAATATTCTCTTGTTGAGGTTCAGGCTCCTGTGGGTTATGTTCTGGACAGCACGCCCGTGCCCTTCACAGTTTCTGCTGATAACGCAGAGGAAGAAAATGCTTTGACAGTCATTAAAGTTCACAAAGAAAACACCGCTCAGAAAGGCAGAATTTCGGTTCAGAAAACAGGTGATATTTTTAAAACCGTTGCTATGGCGTCCTCCGCTTACACGGATGAAAACGGCGAGATGACAGTAAATCCGACCACCTACACTCCCGTGTTTGCAAGCGGAAATCTTTCCGGCGCAGTATTTCAGGTGATCGCTTCGGAGGATATCGTTACGCTTGACGGCACAATCAGAGCCAACGCAGGCGACGTTGTAGCTGAAATTACAACCGATGAAAACGGCTATGCGGAAAGCGATCTGCTTTATCTTGGCAATTACGAAATCAAGGAGGTTTCTGCACCGTTTGGCTATGTTCAGAATACGGAATCACAGTTTGTTGAACTGACCTATGCAGGACAGGAAATCGCAGTGCTTGATACCGTAAATACGTCATTTGTCAATGATTATCAGGACGTTGAGATCAGTCTCTCAAAGGTTATGGAGAACGACGAGCTGTTTGGCATTTACGGCAAGGACTGCTATACAAGCGTAAGCTTCGGATTGTTTGCAGCAGAAGATATTACGGCGGCAGACGGTACTGTAATTCCTGCGGACGGTCTCATTTCTGAGGTTTCACTTGACGAAAATATGACTGCTGTCATTGCTGAAAAAATCCCATTCGGCAAGTATTATGTTCAGGAAATTGCAACTGATGAACACTACGTTTTAAACGGCGAAAAATATCTTGTGACATTTGAGTATATGGGACAGGAAGTAACTACAGTTTCAATCGACTGCGGTCAGTTCGTAAATGAATTGAAACGCGGAAAAATCGAGGGTATCAAGGTGAACGAGAGCGAAGAACCTCTTGAAAACGCTCTGTTCGGACTGTTTGCAGTTGATACTGCCGAATTTACTTCTGAAAGCGCATATATGACCGCTGTTTCCGATAAAAACGGATATTTTAAGTTTGATGAGATCCCCTACGGCGAGTATGTGGTTCATGAAATCGAAGCTCCCACAGGATATATTCTCAGTGATGAAAGCTATCCCGTAACTGTTTGCGAGGACGGCGAAACTATCACGGTTCGTACAATTAACAAGCCTATTACCGTTGAATTGTCTAAGATTGATGTCTACGGCGAGGAGCTTATCGGAGCAGAGATGCAGCTTGAAAATGCTAACGGAGAAATCGTTGATGAGTGGACTTCCGACGGCACAAATCATGTTGTAACCGAACTTCCTGCCGGAGATTACACGCTCAAGGAAATTGCGGCTCCCGACGGATATGTGATTGCTACGGATATTAAGTTTACAGTTGACGTTTACGGCAATGTTACCGTAGAAAACGTTGAAGCCACAGCGACTTCGGAGAACGGCAATCCACTCGTTGTAATGATCGACGACACAACAAAGGTACAGATTTCCAAGCAGGATATCACCACAGGTGAGGAACTGCCCGGTGCAAAGCTTCAGGTTATAGACAGGGACGGAAATGTTGTTGAGGAATGGGTTTCATCAAGCGAACCGCATTTCATCGAAGGAAAGCTGATCGCAGGCAAGGAGTACACGCTGAAAGAAACTATCGCACCGGAGGGCTATGAGATAGCAAATGAAATCAAGTTCACAGTAAACGCTGACGGTAGCGTGACCGAAGTCATTATGTATGACGAGCTTACACCTAAAACGACTACTCCGTATACAGGCGATAACCACAGTGATTTTGCAGCTTTTGCAATGCTCGGAGCTGCAAGCGTGATCATTGCCATTCTTATCATCACAAAGAAAGGAAAAAAGCATGAATAAAAAAGTTATTCGCACAATTGCGGCTGTGACCGCAGCCGCCCTCCTCGGAGGTGGAATTTATCTTCTGGTAAAAAACGATGTGGCTCAGAAAATCAATTGGCGTGATATTCTGATCTATGCTCCCACGCCGATAGCGAGAGAAACGCTTGACGAAGCGGTCGATATTGAAAAAAGCAAGCCTTCCGCCGACAGAGTTCCCGAGGATACCAAAGAAGAACTGACCGAACAGGTACGTCAGCTTTCCAACGAGCATGACGATTCTGTGGGTTGGCTGTATATTCCAGATACGAATATAGATTATCCGATCATGCAGTCGGGAGATAACGAATATTACACGCGCAGGGCGGTGGACGGCTCATATTTGTATGCAGGATCACTGTTTATGGACTATCGCTGTTCAAGCGATTTTTCTGACTTTAATAGCGTGATCTACGGTCACAATATGGGAAACGGAACGATGTTTGCGGATATTCCGAATTACGAAAACGAGGAATATTTCATGAATCACAGCTACGGCTGGCTGACCACTGAGAACGATGTCAGGCTTATAGATTTCTTTGCGGTTGCAAGAACTTCCGATACAAGCGGACTTTATCTTGCTGCTCCGAATTTTAATGAATGGGATAATCAGCTCAGAAACTATGCAAGTATTTACAAGGAGATTGAAGTAACCGAAAGTGACCATTTGCTTATGTTATCCACTTGTACAAGTGCGGAGGGTAACAGCCGTACTATTCTGGTAGGAAAAATTATCGAGGAGAGTGATGTGGAATGAAGTTGAAAAAGAAAGTTATTGCAGCGATTGCAAGCACACTCTGCTTTGCAACAATGATGTCGACTACAGCTTACGCTTCCGGCGATGTTGCGGGAGCAGTCCAAAGCACATGGACTACCGCAAGGTCGCAGGTGGTGTCGGTTGTAAACAACGTTGTGTTCCCCGTAATTGACGTAATTCTTGCGGTTTTGCTGTTTGTTAAGATAGGTCTCGCATATCTCGACTATCGAAAACACGGTCAGCTTGAATGGACGCCGATCGCTATCATTTTCGGCTGTTTGATCTTTTCTCTGACCTGTCCGCTGTACATCTGGAGCATAATCTGATAGGGGGAAAATGAATATGAAAGCAAAAGTAATGACTGCAATTTTAGCGACGATTATGCTGACAATGACAGCTTGCGGAACGATCAGTCCGCCGATTCAGAATGCTGTTACGAAAACAACAGCTACTACCACAGCCGAGTCCATACCTGACTCGGCTGCCTCTTCGGAGGCTGAAAGTAATGTTGATGAAGAACAGGTGAAGTCCGATACCTTTATTGCCGAGTTTTTCGACTCAAATATCAGCTTTGCTGACGTTTTGGGAATAGTGACCGAGGCGATGAAAAGCTGTTCATTTAAGAATGAGACAGACAGTTCCAATGGTATACAAAAAATCACGCTTACAGGCAAAAACGGCGGAGGTACTATTGAGGTGCTGTGCATAGATTTGTCGCAGGCTCAACTTGATTACGACATGGAATATATCCTTGAAAACTTCGGAGATTATTACTTCGGACAGACCTCCGCACAGATGAGCGGTATCACCGAAGATGACTTTGTTTCGAGTTACCGAATGACAAGCAGTGTTGTTTCAAAGGGTAAATATCAGCGTTATGCGTCAGTCCAGAAAACTGACGGTATGGTGTCGCAGTTCGGATACACGGAAACCTACGCTGTGCTGAACGAGAACAAGCTTACCGTTGTGTCGGGTGCATTTCTCAGTTCAGATATGATGGAAAGGCAGAGTTTTTCGCAGTTTATGAGTAGGTTTGCGGAGAATGTGAAGTATTGAAAGCGGTGATAAAGTGCCATATATACCATTCACAGACGAGCAAAAAGTCCTTGCCAACAGCGTGAACCTTGAAGAGTTTTTGCGAATGCGAGGTGAAAAATTAGAACGTGCCGGCGTAGAGCATAAGCTCATATATTACGACAGCTCAGGCAAGCACGACAGTATAACCATCCGTGGGTCAAAATGGTTCGACCATAAAAATCAGACAGGCGGCGGAGCAATAAAGTTTATGCAGGAGTTTTATGGTATGGACTTTCAGACTGCGGTACAGGAACTGTTGGGACAGAGGGTAACTCCGCTGTCCCACAGTCCGCCGAAAGCTA
>ERZ1026947.782-NODE-782-length-16118-cov-13.822013_pt1 | contig 16118 bp, 11 predicted proteins | sample MGYA00519568_ERZ1026947 | MGnify/ENA primary metagenome ERZ1026947 (study PRJEB26926, sample SAMN06164744) | human gut metagenome | biome: ENVO:00009003; feature: ENVO:2100002; material: ENVO:00002003 | host: Homo sapiens | place: USA | collected 2012 ...
TAAGGGTGGTTGCAGTCTTTTTTTATTGCGCGTTTTTTTACAGCGCCTTTTTTATATAAAGTATTAGCGAACTGTTTTAACCGCGGCTGTTTCAACAACTGCAGCAAGATGGTCGTTAACCTCTTTGCTCTGATAGTATTCAGCAAAAGACTCAGTTACTTGATCTGCCCATGACTCTGTAGATTGAGTTTTAACATCCTAGGTATTGATTTTTTCAGCACTTCCTGTTTCATCATCAAGAACGTAAAGCTTATCTGATGCGACCTCGGCAGCGACAGTTGCCACCTTTGTCAACACATCGTCATTTTTATCATATATAACAAAAATGTAACAATTCTTTTTGTTCACAGTCTTAGTGCCTGTATAACCATAAAGCCTTTTTGTTTTTTCAGCCAAAGGATATATCTCCTTACAGACATCTACGACCTGATTAAACGAATCAACAGCCTCATCTGGTATCTTTTCAAGAGTGCTTCTGTCAGGGAGTGAAGTAGTTTTGTCTGGCACTTCATCAGTAACCTCTGTCTGAGCTGTCGTTACGTCATTATTTGTAAGATTAACATTATTTTCTGTTTTATTATCGGCATTTTTTCCACAAGCCGGGAAAGTAAACATAGTGCAAACTATAGCAACAGCTATCATTAGCTTTTTCATATTGATCCTCCGAATAACCTCTGTAGTCCTAAATCATTATGTCATATTTCAACAGTTTCACATTATATCACATGAAAATTACTCTGTAAAGAGATTATAAAGAATTGTAACAAAATATCCCGATTATGACGAAACTCATAATCGGGATAAATCATTTTTTAGCTATTTGCACAATAAGAGGTTACAAATTTGTTACAACCTGACGAAAAGACTAATCGTAATCTACAACGTCGATCCACTTCATGAGCAGATCCTTCTCCTCTGGTTTGCCCTTAATGAGCTGTGCTGCTGCAACGATCGGCAACCAAGCCTGTACATACTGCTTAGATGTTCCGCTCTTTACGCAATACTTATCAAGATAAGCCTCAGCAAGATCAGGATTGTTAAGGCAGAACAGCAGGTATGTTCTAGCAACGTCAGCAGAAGCATTGCCTTGTCTAGCAGAGCCCCAATTGATAACATAAGTACCTTCGTCATTGATGATAACGTTCTTTGGCTCAAAGTTACCATGGCAAAGCTTGATGTGCTTTGGCATTGAATCAAGTCTTGTGAGAAGCTCATACTTCTTTATCTCGTCGATCTGACCAAGAGTCTTGATCTGTCTTGCCATCTTATCTTTCAGCTTTGAAAGAAGTGGCATATACTGAGCGTGTATCTCGCACTGAATGTCGATAAACTGGTTAAGATATGTGTCTTTCTTGTCTGGATTTTCGTCCATAAGCTGCTGAAGAGTCTTACCTTTTATAAAGTCCATTGTAATAGCCCATTTGCCGTCGATAACGGAAACCTCGTGAAGAACAGGCATCTTTATAAAGGAATTGCCAAGTGTTGTTTCAACTCTTGCGTGTGTAAGAGCCGCATACAGACACTTTTCCTTGTATTCAGGCTTCTTATAGATCCTGACTGCCATTCCATCAGATTCATAAACATCATAGATGTCACTGGATGCTACAAAGTTATCAAGTTTCATAAGTCATATCTCCTTTTATTTTAAAATATGGTATTAAGTCGAGTTTCAGAGTATACATCGATTTTTCAACAGCCTTATTGTGTAAAATCACCTTTACATCTCAGTGCTTTCTATGTATCTCTGTTATGTCTATATTATACTACAGATTTTCTAAATGTCAAGCACTTTTTCGTTATTTTCACAACTGTTTTATTTTTGTTTAGTTTTCATCTTATATTTATTAATCTTTTATCAGGCGGCATATATGATAAATATTTATCAATCTGATTTTTATTGTGCAATTTGACGGTCACGAATTGTTAATCTATCATAAAACAATGTTCAATATTTATGTATATTGCATAATAAAGCGACGCAAAATAGCAAAAAAGCTGTAAAAATATAAGATTGACAAAAAAATAACAATCGTATATAATATAGTTAAGATAAAACCCCGACGGGAGTTATCAAGAGTAAAAACAATAATTAATTTATTGGAGGTTTATTTTATGGCAAAGAGTGAAGCTAAAACAGTCGGCATCGTCGATACAGAGGAAGCTCTGACTGCTAAGATCGCTGAAGTAAGAGCTGCACAGGCAATCTTCGCTACCTACACACAGGAGCAGGTAGATAAGATTTTCAAGGCTGCTGCTATCGCTGCTAACAAGGCAAGAATCCCACTTGCAAAGATGGCTGTTGAGGAAACAGGCATGGGTATCGTTGAAGACAAGGTTATCAAGAACAACTATGCTGCTGAGCACATCTACAACAAGTACAAGAATGTTCAGACTTGTGGTGTTTTTGAGGAAAACAAGGCTTACGGCACAATGAGAATTTACGAGCCTATCGGTCTTATCGCTGCTGTTATCCCAACAACAAACCCAACTTCTACTGCTATATTCAAGACACTTATCTGTCTTAAGACAAGAAATGGTATCATAATCTCACCACACCCAAGAGCAAAGAAGTCAACTATCGCTGCTGCTAAGATCGTTTATGATGCAGCTGTTGCAGCAGGTGCTCCAAAGGGTATCATCGGTTGGATCGACGTTCCTTCTCTTGAACTCACAAATATGATAATGAGAGAGTCTGACACTATTCTCGCTACAGGCGGTCCTGGAATGGTAAAGGCTGCTTACTCATCTGGTACACCAGCTCTCGGTGTTGGTGCCGGTAACGCATCAGCTATTATTGATTCTTCTGCTGATATCGTAAACGCTGTAAACTCTATCATTCATTCTAAGACATTTGATAACGGTATGATCTGTGCTACAGAGCAGACAGTTATCGCTGATAAGACAGTTTACAACGATGTTAAGAAGGAATTCATCAAGAGAGGCTGCTACTTCCTCAACGATGAAGAGGCTGACAAGATAAGAAAGACAATGCTTATCAACGGTGCTCTTAACGCTAAGATCGTTGGTCAGCGTCCTGTAACTATCGCTAAAATGGCTGGCTTTGAAGTTCCAGAGGATACAAAGGTACTCATCGGCGAGGCTACAAGCACAGCTCCAGAAGAGGCTTTCGGTCACGAAAAGCTTACAACTATCCTTGGTATGTACAAGTCAAAGAACTTTGACGACGCTCTTGACATCGCAGAGGCACTTCTCGTAAACAACGGTGGTCTTGGTCATACTTCAGTTCTTTGGGTAGATAACATAAACGAGAGAGAAAAGCTCAATAAGTTCGCTGCAAGAATGAAGACTTGCCGTCTTATCGTAAACACACCTTCTTCACTTGGCGGTATCGGTGACCTCTACAACTTTGACTTTGCTCCTTCCCTCACACTCGGCTGCGGCTCATGGGGCGGCAACTCAGTTTCTGAGAACGTTGGCGTTAAGCACCTGCTGAACATTAAGACAGTCGTTGAGAGGAGAGAGAATATGCTTTGGTTCAGAGCACCTGAAAAGGTATACTTCAAGAAGGGTTGTCTCCCTGTTGCTCTTGACGAGTTGAAGACTGTTATGGGCAAGAAAAAGGCATTCATCGTAACAGACCAGTTCCTTTATAAGAATGGTTATACAAAGGCTATCACAGATAAACTCGATGAAATGGGTATTCTCCACGAAACATTCTTCGATGTTGCTCCAGACCCAACACTTGCTTGTGCACTTGAGGGTGTTGCTCAGTTGAGAGCTTTCGAGCCTGACACAATTATCGCTATCGGCGGTGGTTCTGCAATGGACGCTGGTAAGATCATGTGGGTTCTTTACGAGCATCCAGATGCTGACTTCTTCGATATGGCTATGAGATATATCGATATCCGTAAGAGAGTTTACACATTCCCTAAGATGGGTGAGAAGGCATACTTCATTGCTATCCCAACATCTTCTGGTACAGGTTCTGAGGTAACACCTTTCGCAGTTATCACTGATGAAAAGACAGGTACTAAGTATCCTCTGGCTGACTACCAGCTCATGCCTAACATGGCTATCGTTGATACAGATATGATGATGTCTGCTCCAAGAGGTCTGACTTCTGCATCAGGTATCGACGCTCTGACACACGCTCTTGAGGCTTATGCATCTGTAATGGCTACAGATTACACTGACGGTCTTGCACTTAGAGCTATGAAACTTATCTTTAAGTATCTGCCAGGTGCATATGACAACGGTCAGACAGACGTTAAGGCTCGTGAGGAAATGGCTACAGCATCTACAATGGCTGGTATGGCATTCGCTAACGCATTCCTCGGTGTTTGCCACTCAATGGCTCATAAGCTCGGTGCTTATCATCACCTGCCACACGGCATTGCTAATGCTCTCCTTATCACAATGGTAATGAGATACAACGCTGACCCAACACCTAGAAAGATGGGTACTTTCTCACAGTATCAGTATCCACATACTCTTGAGAGATACTGCGAGTGTGCACATTCACTTGGTATCGTTGGTAAGAACGATGAGGATACACTCAACAAGTTCATCGACGCTATCGAAGCACTCAAGGAAAGAGTTGGTATCAAGAAGACTATCGCTGATTACGGCGTAGACGAGAAGCACTTCCTTGACACTCTCGACAACATGGTTGAGGACGCATTTGATGACCAGTGCACAGGTGCTAACCCAAGATACCCACTGATGAGCGAGCTGAAGGAAATGTACCTCAAGGCTTACTACGGCAAATAATCTTTGCTGACAAAGCAATTTGCAGAGTGACTAATATTTGATTATTAGTTGATCTATAATAAACCTCCGACTGCTTGTTCCCTTTTGGGAGCAGGCAGTCATTTTTTTGTTAAGTTGCACTTAAAATAATGTAAGGTATGTGTATTATATATTCAAATAACAGTTGAAAAAGAGAAAAATATATGGTATAATAAAATAAGTATAAATTATTTCAGTGCAATATCTGATGTGATTTTTACATAACACTTGGCGACACTCCGCCATATAAAGAGGTTATAAATATGAACAACAAAAATTATGACGTTATTATCGCTGGCTGCGGTGCGGCAGGTCTATATGCAGCACTTAACCTTTCTCGTGATTTAAATGTACTTGTGCTTTCCAAAAGAGAGCTGACCTTGTGTAACTCTTCCCTTGCACAGGGTGGAATTGCAGGCGTTTATGACAATCCAAAGGACTCACCTGAATATCACAAACATGATACATTTGTAGCAGGCGGATTTGAAAATGATCCTGAGTCCACTCAGGTCCTTGTTGACGAAGCCTGTATTGACATCGGAAAACTCATAGAGCTTGGCGCTGACTTTGATAAGTGTCCTGATGGATCTTATCACCGCACTCTCGAAGGTGGACACGGTATGAACAGGATTTTTCATCATGCCGATACCACAGGTCTGGAGATCGAAACAACTCTACTAAGAAATGTTCAACAGCTAGATAATGTTGAGATACTCGAAAATGCCGTTATGTGCAACGCAAAGAAAACCAAAACTGGTTTTTCCATTCTTGTGCTGACTAATGACAACGAATATACGACATATAATTGCAGATACGCCATTTTTGCAACTGGTGGAATAGGCAGAGTTTATGAATACACTACAAACTCCGCTATCGCAACAGGCGACGGCATAACTATTGCTCATGAGCTTGGAGCAGAGATAAAAAATCTCAGCTATATCCAGTTCCACCCAACAGGCTTTAACAACAAGCACACTCGTGAAACTTTCCTTATCTCTGAATCTGTCAGAGGCGAGGGAGCTTATCTTAAAAACTGCAACGGCGAAAGATTTATGCAAAACTATGACGATCGTCTGGAGCTTGCACCAAGAGATGTTGTTTCTCATGCGATCATGGCTGAAGCCAAGAAAACAGGTTCTGACAAATTCTATCTTGATATCACTCACAAAGACCCTGAGTTTGTCAGAAACAGATTCCCTATGATAAATGAAAAGCTTCTCGAAGCAGGTTATGACATGACCAAGGATATGATACCTATTTTCCCTTGTCATCATTACCTTATGGGCGGCATAAATGTTGATACATATGCAAGAACTAACATTGACAGGCTTTATGCCTGCGGCGAATGTTCACATACAGGTGTTCACGGCAATAACAGACTTGCAAGCAATTCCCTACTTGAAGCTTTGGTATTTTCAAGACGTGCTGCGGCTGACATCAATGAGAAGATAAAATCTGACAGTGGTGACCTTGAAACATACGATTTCAAGATAGACAATGAAGCCCCGCACATTCCTCAGGGCATAAGAACAGAGATAAGAGATATAATGCAGCGTTCATATTTCGTTATACCTGATAAGGAGGCTTTGCCGCCTGATCTTGAAGAAGTAACAAAGCTAAAAAATTTCCTTTGTGACGGTAATTTTAAAATAGACAGAGATTATGTTGAAGCAAGATCTCTTACAACTGTCGCTTATATCGTATTAAAGGACGCTATCGAAAAGCTCAACGCCAAAGAAAAAATGGAGGAAAACAAATGAAATTAATGCAGTTTCAGATCGACGATATCATTAAAACAGCTCTGCTGGAGGATATCAACTATATAGACGTTACAACGGATTATCTTGTTGACGAAAATTCAGTTTCAACAGCAAAGTATGTTTCAAAGGACGAAGGCGTACTTTGTGGCATTGATGTGGCAATGAGAGTTTTTCAGCTTCTTGACAGCAATGTTAAATGTGAGATATTTATCCATGACGGTGAAAAGGTCAAGAAAGGCGACATTATCGCAAGAATAACAGGCTCAACAAGAGCCTTGCTCAAAGGCGAAAGAACGGCACTGAATATCGTTCAGCATATGTCAGGCGTTGCAACTGCAACAAACAGATGCGTTGAGCTTGTAAAGGGTACAAAGGCGTCTGTTGCGGATACAAGAAAAACGCTCCCAGGTCTTAGAGTTTTGCAGAAATATGCAGTTACAGTAGGCGGTGGAAAAAACCACAGATACAATCTTTCAGATTGCGCAATGCTTAAAGACACTCACCTTGACGCATATGGCAGCATGACAGGCGCAGTAAACGCTCTCAGAGAAAAAATGGGGCATACTGTCAAGATAGAAGTTGAAGTCGGAAACCTTGAAGAACTCAAAGAAGCTCTTACACTTGGCGTTGAGATAATCATGCTTGACAATATGACAAATGAAGATATGGCAAAGGCTGTTGAAATGACAAATGGCAAAGCACTTTTAGAAGCTTCAGGAAACGTGACCTCTGAAACAATCCGTGCAATAGCTGAAACGGGCGTTGATATCATTTCTATCGGTGCTATCACACACTCAGTCAAGGCGTTTGACATTTCAATGAAAATGGAAAAGTAAGATAAAACAAAAGCCAACGCCACATTAAGGTGTTGGCTTTTATGCTTAAATGAGGGAAAAATATGCGTTATTACAAAAGATCTCATGTGCATTACAGCAAATCAGCAATGAAAATAATAGCGTTAGTTTTTATGTTGGTTGGCGTGACATTTCTTGCAGTTGGAATAGGTTTTGCAATACACCAAACTCAACTCAAAAACAGATGTACTCTTGAAGTCAATGCTATAATCTCAGACATTCTCAGCAAAGATGAACGACATGAGAACGATGACGGACATACCACTTACACCACGGTTTACACACCTGTTTATACATATTACGCAAACGGACAGATGTATACTAATATGCTAATATTTCTTTCCCCATTGTCATCAATGATTGATTTAAAGACCTAACAATCATATTTTATAGTTTTGAAATAAAAAGGAGGATAAACAATGGAAGAAAACAATATTACAACACAGCAAGAACAAGGACATCTCCCACTTAAAATTGTCTTTGTTCTTATATTAACAGCACTTGGAATAATTGTCTTTATTGTCAAAATAATTACAATTTGTTTAGATGATAACAAAGACTACAGCCAAGAAGCTTACACAGCAGCTAAATTCTATGTAAATAAACAGTTAAAAGCCCCTGCCACGGCAGATTATCCAATGTATGATAAAAACTTTATTACACATCATAATGATAGCTACACTGTGTCATCTTATGTGGACGCTGAAAATAGTTTTGGTGTTAAGGGCAGATTGTACTATACTGTCACCATGGAACGTGACGGCAAGGATTGGACTAACGTAAATGTTAATTTGAGGGAATAGATAATGAGTACGAGTGTATGAGTGTACACAAGTGTACAAATGGACGAAAGTAAAGAATGTGTGTTCATGTATAGCACAGCCACAAATTATATGTGCATAGGTCAAACACGTTTTAAAATAAGGTTGCCAAATTGCTGGAAACGGCTAAAGTTTTGCAACTACTTATAGCAATGGCACTATAAGAGTGAAGAAACTCGGAAACAATAGCAAAGATGACATAAGCTGAGATAAAAGCCTATTATACTATTATAATAGGTGCTAAGCTTCTCACAGCAATACATATTCCAGCAACATCAGATACAGAAGAGGACAAACGATCCAGATATTCTGTGACCCTGACGACCCTGAAACGTTTTATGCACCAAATGATACAACCAATACCATATTAACAGTTGTTTTCTGTGGATTAGGCGGGCTGTTTGCGATTATAGCAATAGTGCTTATCATAGTGCTTATACATATAAAGAAAAAGCAGAAATCCGGAAAAAATTTTGCAGAAAATGAATTATACGAAGAAAATAATTATCCATACGACGAATAATTCTGAGAGGAGGAATTTTTATGGCAAGCATTATGGACGGTGAAAGACAATTTCACATCAGAACTATCCCTGAAGAAGTGGGCAGATATGTTATTATGCCGGGCGACCCTGGAAGAGTGCCGAAAATAGCGGCACTTCTTGATGACGCAAAGCAGGTGGCTCAAAACAGAGAATACAATGTTTATACAGGCTATCTTGACGGTGAAAAGGTAACTGTGTGCTCGACCGGTATCGGAGGACCATCTGCGGCAATTGCAGTGGAGGAACTGGTAAAATGCGGCGCAGACACATTTATTCGTATCGGTACAAGCGGAGGAATGGATCTTTCCGTTAGCGGTGGCGACCTTGTTATAGCTTCGGCGGCTGTTCGTGGCGAAGGTACGTCAAAAGAATATCTCCCCGAGGGCTACCCTGCTGTGGCAGATTTCACGGTCACAACTGCACTAGCAAAGGCAGCTGCGGCACTGTCAGAAGATAAGCTTGGCAAGCGTTATCATGTGGGCGTTGTCCACAGCAAAGACAGCTTTTATGGAGAAGTAGAGCCTGACTCAATGCCTGTGAGCGGCGATATAAATTACCGCTGGGACGCATATTTAAGGTGTGGCTGTATGACTTCCGAAATGGAATGTGCCGCAGTTTTCTCAGTAGGTATCACAAGACACGTCCGCTGTGGAGCTGTTATAACAGCTATATGGAACGTGGAGCGTTCAAAGGCAGACCTTGAAGACAATGTGAGCGACGACACCACAAGAGGTATCCACTGTGCGGTGAACGCTGTGAAAATACTGATAGAACAGGATAAAAAGTGAAAAAAAGCCGCTGTGACGTTTATTGTCATAGCGGCTTAAATTATTTTATTCTTATTCCAAGAAGCATTGCAAGCTCCACAGCTTGATCTGCTGAAAAAACAGCGTTTCGGAGTTCTCTGAATGTATCAGAAATGCGCAGTCCACTTACAAGACAGGTAGAAAAATCAACGCCGCCGAGAGCCGTTCTGAAAAATGATGTGCCGAGATATTTACTTCCGCTTGTCTTAAACGCTTTTAAATTGCAGGAAACAAGCTCAGCCGAGGACATATCACTGTTTTTCACCTGGGTTTCAGACAGCTTGCACTTATCAAAAATAGAATATCCGCAGTTTGAGGATTCAAAGGCTACACTTTGAATGGAGCAATCCTTGAACTCTGCGCCAACGAGCTTGCAGGAACGGAACTCACATCTGCTGAGGTAGGATGAGTCCAGTGATGAATTTGACAGATCGCAAGATATGAACGTCACATCAACGAATGAGGAACGCTCAAAATCGCAATCGGTAAAGGTGCAGTTTTCAAACATACAGTTTATAAATGACAGGCAGGAGAGATCTTCGCTTTCAAGATATTCTCCGCTAAATTTACAGCCTGAAATATCGCTGTCAGTGCGTTTTGCAGTACGTTTGACTTCGTTAAGGTCGCACAATGGAAGGTCTTGCATCTTATTCACAGCTTCCCTCCCAATTGTCAGAAAAATTAAAATTCTCAGGAAACTGCTCTGCTATAACTGTCTTTGAAAACTGTGAAGCAGTTTCTATAAGCTCTTTGCCTCTTCCCGTCCATGTGAGCAAGTCTGCATCTATATCAACGGCCTGAAATGCAGTTTCAAGGCTTATAGATCTGAGGTCAGCTGCAATGAACTGAGGCTTTGAAATAATTCTCCAGATAAATGGCTGAGCACAAATGAACCTTTCGATATATTCAAGGTCTATATTCTTTCTGTATTTTGAGATAAGCTGACCCCTTGTGACTTTTGGTGAATGAAACCTAAACCACATCACTGAGAACGGGTTAAAGCTCTGCACTGCAAATTCGCCTTTGTATTTCTTCATCATATGGTCAACTCGGCTTTCAAGCTCACCGAATGGCGCACCGCCTTTAAGCTCAATAAGAAGTGGCACTTTGCCGTCAACAGTTTTCATCACCTCTGACAGCAGTGGTATCTTTTCATCACTGTCTTTAAGTTTAAAGGCAGAAAGCTGTTCATAGGTGTAATCAAACACCTTGCCCTCAATGCCGCACATTCTAATAAGGTCATTGTCATGGAAAACCACAATGCGGCAATCCTTTGTTAGACGTACATCAAGCTCGATAGAAAGACATTTTTCAACCGCAAGCCTGAATGCGGTAAGAGAATTTTCAGGAACAAGTTCTGAGTGAAGACCTCTGTGAGCAATATATTTGCCAAAATCCATATGGGATACCTCTTTTCGTATTAAAGTCATTTATATTATACTCTCCCAGGCTTAGATTGTCAACTGTATCACGCTGGATAATATATATTTCATTCACAGAAAGTTTAAGAATTATCACACAGTATCATCACAATAATAAGATATAATTAAATTTATGTTATGCAGAGGATTTTCTCTCAAAGGAAAGGACAATTATTATGATAAAGAAAATAGCCGCTGTTACAGCAGCTCTCACAATAGCTATTTGCAGCTTTACTTCATGCAGCAAAAATAACGACAGCTCATCAACCGTATCTTCCACAGTGGATTCTTCTGTTTCAGCTGTTGACAGCACAACTGAAAAACAGACACCTGAGCCGTCCCTTACAATTGACGGCAAGTCCATTGATACTAAGGACTTTATCGTTTGCACCATTGACGGCAAGGATATTGATTTTGATACTTTCAGATACTACTATTATTATACTATAAGCAAGTACACTTCCACTTACGGAGCCACCCTTGACACTATCAAGTCAACTGACGGTGGTTTTGAGCTTCTTATGGAGGACGTTATCACTGCACTTAAGCAGGAACTTGTTGCACCTGAGCTTGCAGAAGAAAACGGAATTGAGCTTACAGACGATGACAACAAGACAATTGATGAGCAGATAGCTAAAGCAAAAGCAAACTATGATTCTGATGAAGCTTATCTTAATGACATTAAGTCGGCTTACCTCACAGAAGATCTTTACAGGAAAATGCTTGAAACAGCTACTATCTATACTAAAGTAAACGATACTCTTTTTAAGAATAACGGTAAATATGCAACTAAAAAAGAGGACTTTAAAAAAATAGTCAAGGATACAAGCGAGTATTGCCGTGAGATTCACGTTATGATCCCTTTCTATGCACAGGTAGATCTTGATGACAGTACCGCTGACAGTTATGACAGTATGTCACTTTCAGACAAAGCGAGCGCAAAGCAGTCAGCTTATGCGAAGCTTGATGATGACGGTGTAAAGAAAGCTAAGGAAAAGGCTAAGAAGCTTGCAGAAGAAGTTCTGAAAAAAGCTCAGGACGGAGAAGACTTTGACAAGCTTATTGAGGAGTACGGCTGGGATCTCGGTCTTGAAGATCCTTCAACAGGATATTATTTCAATAAAGATACGACTGGATATCCTGAGGAGCTTGTAAAAGACGCTTTCAAACTAAAAGAAAACGGCATTTCCACTGAACTTACAGAGAATGACACATATGGATATTTCATAATCAAGCGTTTGCCGGTTGATATGGATTATGTAGAACAGAACATAGACGATATGATCTATTCATATGATACACCTGCTATCTCAAAGCTTTACAACGAAAGAATGGACAAAATGGAAGTCAAGTATTGCGACCAGTGGGACAAGATAACTGCGGACAGCATAACCTGATGGATCATGGTATGATTAAAGAGCCTGAGCAGATCTCAGGCTCTTTTTATGCGTTTTTGTGATTGACGTGAGAGTGAATATCTGATATAATAAAAACTGAGGTGATCTTACGGACAGGCTGAAATTTCAAGATGCTTGCGATAAAATCATAGGCAAAAGCCGTGAACGCAACGGCATCGGAACTCTAGGTGAGAAAACGCTTCATGCTGTTTTGAAAAACTATTTTGAGCCATATGGTGAAAATCAGGAGATACGCATTGGCGGATATGTGGCTGATATCGTAGGCGAGAACGGTGTTATCGAGATACAAACAAGACAGTTCAACAAACTGCTGAAAAAACTTGAAGCCTTTCTTGACTACTGCGACGTGACAGTGGTCTACCCTATCCCTGCGGTCAAATATGTCCGTTGGATAGATACTGAAACAGGAGAGTTGTCAGAAAAGCACAAATCGCCGAGAAAATACACTATCTATGAAGTCATGCCCGAACTGTACAAAATAAAATACACCCTTGATAACCCCCGATTTCATTTGTGCCTTTGTATGCTTGAAACCGAGGAAATAAGATTGCTTAACGGCTGGTCAAAGAACAAAAAGCGTGGATCTTCACGTCATGACAGGATACCAAAAGGTCTTATTGATGAAATACATATCGACTGCCCTACCGACTTTGATATGTTCCTCCCGGAGGACCTGCCAAAGCAGTTCACTTCTAAAGACTTTGCCCTTAATGCAAAGATATCTCGTGAATATGCACAGGTAACGCTTAATATACTCACATATCTTGAAAGAGTGAAACGTGTGGGCAAACAGGGTGCTAATATACTTTATGAGAAAACTGAATGAGCAAGACTCTTTACATACAGTGTGAAAGGAAGCTGTCAATGAAACTAAAACGAAAAATCAGCAGGATATTATCCATGACGCTGGCAATAATGCTGCTTGTGCCTGCGATGTGTGCAGACGCATTCAATTTTACACCTACATCAGGCTATGACGATGACGGAAAAGCGATACCATTGGAGCTTTACTCTGAAGCGGTCTATATGGTCAATCTTGACAGCGGTGAAGCTATCGTTGACATAAACGGTGAGGACGAGCGTGTGCCTGCTTCCCTAACAAAGATAATGACTGCTGTGGTGCTTCTGGACAAATTCAAGGGTGATGAACAAAAACTAAAAGATACATACTATTCAGCAGGCTCGGAAGCATTTGATGAACTATATGATACTGGTGCTTCAACAGCTGATATACAACCAGGCGAAGAAGTAAGCTGTTATGATCTCCTGGCGGCACTGCTTATCCCATCCTCATGTGAAGCAGCGAATATAATCGCTTTGAATGTGTCCGATTCCATAACAGAATTTACAGACCTTATGAATGAAAAAGCTGAAAAACTCGGCATGGAAAATACACACTTTTCAAATGCACATGGTTTGTGGGCGCAACAGAATTATTCATCCTGCAAGGATATGGCAACTCTTTGTGAATATGCCATAAGCAAATATCAGGTATTTCGTGATATTGTCTGTCTGCCAAGCTATCATATGGCATCCACCTCTTATCACTCAGATGGTACAGATATTTATAATACAAACCTTATGCTTGACTCAATGACCGATTATTACTACTCCTATGCTAAAGGCATAAAGACAGGCACCCTTGACTCCGCTGGAAGATGTTTAGCTTCATATGCGGAATATGAAGGCACCACATATCTTATTGTGACAATGGGTGCACCAATGGATAAGCTTGAAGAAGATGTGAAGAAGGGCGAAGAAGATCCTGATTCCATATATGGTGGAGATAATGTTTACTACAACCTCCTTGATCACATCAGTCTTTACAAATGGGCATTTTCAAGTCTTGTAGCAACGGATTTTGTGGACAAAAACAGCGAAGTCCGTGATGTAAAGGTAAGCTATGGTGACGGCATAGATTATGCAAATCTAAAACCTGCAAATGGTTTTACAAGGCTGTGGCCTGTAGATATATCAGTAAATGATGTGGAAAAGAAAATAACCGTTTATGACAACGTTGTTGCACCTGTTGAAGTTGGCGATGTGCTTGGTAAAATGGAACTTGTCTACAAAGGTGAGGTGCTTGCAACTATAGATCTCGTTTCCACAACTAAAGTAGAACGTTCCCAAGTCAAAGCGAAGGTTAAAATAGCTAAGTCATACTTTGAATCGTCTGTTTTCAAGGTCACATTAACAATACTTATTGCACTTATAGTAATATACTCTGTGATACATATTGCAAAAATACAGAAAAAATACATGAAATAAAATAAGCGGTCTGTTCACTATGAATTGTGAACAGGCCGCTCTTTTGCGTTTACTGATCTTTATTTTCGTTGTGATCGTCAACTATTTCTGGTTCTTCCTCTCTGTTGACCTCATTTACCTCATCGGCACTTGGAATGACCATGGCATCAAGCTGTTCAGGCGTAAGCGGAATACGCTTTTCATTTTTCTTATACAAATGCTCAACATCCTCCATATAATAGTCGGTATCTACAGGAAGCTTCTTCTTTCTTAACCGCTGAACAACGCTCTCTCGTGTAAAAGTATAAAGCAGTGCAAAAGTCGGAACTGCAATGACCATACCTATGAACCCAAACAAATTTCCAAAGAAGAACAGTGATACCAGCACCCAAAAACCAGGAAGCCCAGTAGAATCACCAAGTATCTTAGGGCCAAGGATATTGCCGTCAAACTGCTGTAGAATAACTATGAAAATAAGAAGTATAATGGCTTTTTTAGGATCAATAAACAGCATAAGTGCAGTTGATGGTATCGCACCGATTATCGGTCCAAAAAATGGGATAATATTAGTTACACCCACAAGAACACTTATCATGATGTTGTAAGGCATATTCATGATAGTCAGACCTATAAAACAAAGAACTCCGATTATTGCCGAGTCAATGATCTTTCCGCTCAAAAAACCTGCAAAAACTTTATTTGTTTCAGTGCAAACTCTCATGATCTTCTCACATGTAGACTTTTTTGTGTTTGCAATGATTATCTTCTTAGCCTGAGCAAGAAGCTTTTCCTTGCTGCAAAGCATATAGATAGAAACGATAAATCCAAATACAAAGTTTTTAAGAACATTGATAACGCCCCATGCACCCGAAAGAATATTTTCAAACATCGGCTGTACCTTCTCGATAACGGTTCCCAAATCAGTTGAAAAAGCTTTGAGTTTCTCCGTAGCCATTGTTTCGATATCAGGATAGTTTTTAAACAGCTTATTTATCCAACCCTGCACTTTAACAACGATGTTAGATGCATTGTTAAAAATATCAATTATGGAATTTATAAGTTCTGGAACAACAACATAAGTAAGTCCAACAACTATCCCCAGAAAAACAAGTGACGCTACAGTTACTGAGCAGGCTCTGGTAAGCTTTTTCTTAGCCGGATTTTTTACCACTTTATTTCTGAACAGCTTTTCAAAATTCACCATTATAGGATTTATAAGAAATGCGATCACAAGACCAACTATAACAGGCGTAAGTGCAGAAACAAGTGTGGAAATAAGCTTTAAGATCGTATTAAATTTAAATACAGCCACTACCAAAAGCACATTTATAGCAATAACGATAACTGCATAAAATGCAATTGTGGTGTATTTCTTATTAGTTTGTACTTTCATATAATTTCCTTTCTTAATTACCTTAACTATTACTTTATTATACACTACATTATTTATACTGTCTCTTATACACATCTGACGCTGCCGACGACTAGTCGAGTGTAG
>ERZ1026947.792-NODE-792-length-15828-cov-4.824827_pt1 | contig 15828 bp, 14 predicted proteins | sample MGYA00519568_ERZ1026947 | MGnify/ENA primary metagenome ERZ1026947 (study PRJEB26926, sample SAMN06164744) | human gut metagenome | biome: ENVO:00009003; feature: ENVO:2100002; material: ENVO:00002003 | host: Homo sapiens | place: USA | collected 2012 ...
GAAATCATATTAACATATAAAATAAATTTGTGCAAATATTTAATCTGTTTATATAACATAAATCAGTGAAATATAAAATTTACAATATGGAACTGCTGTGGTATAATAGCCATGTGATAAAAGAGAGTGTGGTGAGAAAATGAAAAAGATAGTTGTCGGTATTTTGGCTCACGTCGATTCAGGCAAGACTACGCTTTCCGAAGCATTGTTATATCAGTCAGGCAATATCAATAAGCTTGGCAGGGTTGACCACAGGGATTCTTTTTTAGATACATTTTCTCTTGAACGTGATCGCGGTATCACCATTTTTTCAAAGCAGGCAGTTTTAAAATATAAAGATACTGAATTTACTTTGCTTGATACTCCCGGTCATGTGGATTTTTCTGCTGAGACGGAACGTACGCTCCAGGTGCTTGATTATGCAGTTCTGGTAATCAGTGCTACTGACGGTATTCAGAGCCATACGCAAACCTTATGGAAGCTGCTTTCAAAATATAATGTACCATGCTTTATTTTTATCAATAAAATGGATCTGGACAATGCCGATAAAGAACGAGTGATTACTGAGCTGAAAACAAAATTCAGTGACGGCTGTGTGGATTTCGGAAGTAATGATAAAGATGAATTCTATGAAAATATTGCCCTTTGTGATGAAACGCTTTTAAATCAATATTATGAAACGGAAACGGTAAAAACCGATGATATTATCAACTGTATTAAGGACAGAAAAATTTTTCCCTGTCTGTTCGGATCAGCACTTAAATTAACTGGTGTGAATACATTCCTCGACTGCTTGTATAACTATACCGAAATGCCGCAGTACGGCAATGCATTTGCAGGAAAGGTCTATAAAATTTCAGAGGATAAGGGTCAGCGACTCACATTCCTAAAAATCACAGGCGGAAATCTTAAGGTCAAGGAAATACTTCAGTCGGATAAAAATAAGAATTCTGAAAAGATAAATCAGATCAGGATTTATTCAGGTGAAAAATTTACTGCTGTGGATACTGCATCAGCAGGTACAATATGTGCAGTAACAGGTATAACCTTTACAAAACCCGGAGACGGCTTGGGCATAGAAAACAGCACAGGTCTGCCTGTTCTTGAGCCGGTGCTCACGTATAAATTAAATGTTCCTGCTGATGTGGATGTTCATACTGCACTTGAAAAAATGAGGATTCTTGAAAATGAAGACCCTCAGCTCAAGGTAGTATGGAATGAGCGTCTGGGTGAAATCAACATTCAGCTTATGGGTGATATCCAGCTGGAAATTCTGCAGGCAATCATCCGTGATCGTTTTGGTATACAGGCTTCATTCGGCAAAGGGAATATCATATATAAGGAAACGATTTCAGATACAGTCGAGGGGGTAGGGCATTTTGAACCGCTCAGGCATTATGCAGAGGTTCATCTCCTGCTCAAACCGTTAAAAAGGGACAGTGGCGTTGTTTTTAAAACCGGCTGCAAGGAGGATTTACTCGATAAAAACTGGCAGAGACTTATATTAACGCATCTGTATGAAAAGACGCATATCGGCGTGCTTACAGGTTCACCGATAACGGATATTGAAATAACGCTGGTGTCAGGCAGGGCACACGCAAAGCATACAGAGGGCGGTGATTTCCGACAGGCTACCTACAGAGCAGTAAGACAGGGACTGCGCTCGGCAAACAGCGTTTTGCTTGAGCCGGTTTATGAATTTACATTGGATGTGCCGACGGAGAATATAGGCAGAGCAATGATGGATATTCAGCGTATGTCAGGCAGTTTCAATCCGCCTGAAACCGTTGGTGATTATTCTGTTATAAACGGTACTGCTCCTGTTTCAACGATGTATGACTACTCAAGAGATGTTATTCAGTATACACACGGTAAGGGCAAGTTGATGTGTGCTTTAAAGGGATATGAGCCTTGCCATAATGCCGATGAGGTGATTGCGGATATCGGCTATGATTGTGATGCAGATACGGACAATCCCTGCGATTCTGTTTTCTGCTCACACGGTGCAGGATACAATGTAAAGTGGAATGAAATTAAAAGCCATATGCATTTGCCCAGTGCTCTTTCAACGCCTAAAAGCGATTACATGAAGAGCATAAGCAAAACCGAATTTTCAAAATGTAAGGATAGGGACAACCTCTTTGCGCTTGATAAGGAGCTTATGCAGATTTTTGAGCAGACCTATGGTCCGATAAAAAATCGTTCGGTCAATCAGAATCATTTCACTTTTACGCAAAAAGCAGCAAGTAAGAACGAAAATAAGAAGTATAAATCATCACGCCCTGCGAGATATGATGGTACAGAATATCTGCTGGTTGACGGCTACAATGTTATTTTTGCGTGGGACAGCCTCAAGAAGCTTTCAAAGGACAATATTGAGGGTGCAAGGAATATGCTGATTAATATTCTTTGTAATTATCAGGGTTATAAAAAGTGTGAGGTAATTCTTGTTTTCGATGCCTATAAGGTTAAGGGCAGCAGCCGTGAGGTTGAAAAGGTAAACAATATTAACATTGTCTATACTAAAGAGGCTGAAACTGCGGACATGTATATTGAAAAGGTATCGCATAAGCTTGCGAAAAATAATAAGGTAAGGGTTGTCACCTCCGATGCACTTGAGCAGCTCATTATCTTGGGCAATGGTGCACTGCGTGTATCTTCAAGGGAATTCCTTTATGAAATTCAGCAGGCAGAGGAGGATATCAGAACTATCATTTCCGAAATGCATTAATGCTTTGAAATCAATTCAAGTACTATTTCTTTGGAAATATTTGAAAAATTTGTATGATGAGTAGGTTGTTTTAATGATGAAGTATATCTGTCTTGCTGACAATAAAGAAGATGAGAAGCTTGTAAAGGCTTTGTATAATAAATCGTTTCCTGTTCAGGAGCGTATGCCGTATTTTATTTTGAAATATAAGTCAAAGAAAGGCAATGCCGATTTTTTCAAAATCTATGATGACAGCATCTTTGTCGGTCTGTGTTATTGTGTTTTTTATAAGGATATACTGTATATTTTTTATCTTGCTGTTGACGAATCATGCAGAGGGAAAGGCTATGGCAGTAGGGTACTGCAATATATTGAGGAAAAGTACTGTGACTACAGAATTATACTCAATATTGAAGAGGTTACTAAAAACTGTTCAAATTATGAGCAGCGACTGTCCAGAAAAGCCTTTTATCAGAAAAACGGATTCTTTGCTCTTGATTATAAGTTGAAAGAAGGAAGCGTTGTTTATGAAAATCTTTGCTGCAGTAAGAATGGTGAAGGTATAAGTAAGCAGGAATACTTTGAAATGATGAAAAGCTTTTTCGGCGGATTTTATATCTTTTATAAGCTCTTCTCATCTTAAAAATGTATAAAAAATAAGCCTTCTGATTTAGCTGGGGTATGGTAACGAAGTATTGGTTTTCGCAGAAATTGCCTGAAATACAGTCAAAAAGCGCAGCAAGACGCAAGTCTTGCTGCGCTTTTAAGCTATATTTACAAACGAATTTCCTAAGCAACACTTCGTTATCACGCCTCAGCTTTACGATTCATTTCGTTCATCAGAAGGCTATTATTATCATCATTAATCTTTTTCAGCAAGCTTGCGTCCCATAAGTACACCCATAACACTTGCCATCATAAGTCCTCTTGTCCAGCCTGAGCTGTCACCGAGACAGTGCAGACCCTTGATGTTTGTGTTCAGGTCTGTGTCCATTTTTACCTTGTTGCTGTAGAATTTAAGCTCAGGGCTGTAAAGCAATGTTTCAGTGGATGCAAATCCCGGAACAACAATATCAAGCATTTTGATAAATTCAATGATGTTTGTCATTGCCCGGTAAGGCATAGCTGCGGTTATGTCACCTGCCACTGCATCCTTGAGTGTTGGCTTTACGTTGCTTTTGGAAAGTTCATGCGGCCAGGTCCTTTTTCCGTCCAGGATATCACCGAAACGCTGTACCATAATGTGTCCTGCACCGAGCATATTTGTAAGCTCGCCGACCTTTTGTGCATACTCAATCGGCTGATTGAACGGCTCTGTGAAATTATGGCTTACAAGGATTGCAAGGTTGGTATTCTCGCTCTTTTTGTCCTTATAACTGTGACCGTTTACAACAGCAAGGTCGTTGTCATAATTCTCCTGTGCAACAAATCCGCCCGGATTCTGACAGAAGGTACGCACCTTGTTTTTCCAGGGATTAGGATAACCAATCAGCTTTGATTCGTAAAGTGTCTCATTTACCTTTTCCATGATTTCATTTCTGCATTCCACACGAACACCGATGTCAACCGTGCCGGGCTTATGGGCAATATGATGCTCAGTGCAAAGCTTTTCAAGCCAGTCTGCACCGCGTCTGCCTGTTGCGATAACCACTTCTTCTGCTGTGATTTCTTTGTCATTTCCATTATCGTCGATGATAACGCCTTTGCAGTTTTTTTCTTCAAGTATAAGATTTTTGCACTCGGTTGAGAAAAGCATTTCAACATCGTTTTCAAGAAGATAGGTTTGAATTCTGTAGTAAAGCTCCTGCGCCTTTTCGGTGCCGAGATGACGAATCGGACAATCAACCAGCTTAAGACCTGCTTTGATCGCATTCTTTCTTATTTCTTTAATTGCATCTCCTGTATAAACGCCCTCAACCTTTGTGTCTGCACCGAATTCAAGGTAGATTTTATCCGTATAGTCAATGAGCTCCTGAGCAAAATCACAGCCGATAAGATCCGGCAAATCACCGCCTACCTCATAGCTGAGGCTGAGCTTTCCGTCGGAAAATGCACCTGCACCGGAGAAACCAGTTGTGATTGCACAGCTTGGCTTGCAGTTGACACACTGACCTGTTTTGTCCTTAGGACAGTGCCTTTTCTCAACAGGCTTTCCTTTTTCAATCAGAAGTATTCTTTTATCTGATTTGTGTCTGATCAGCTCGAGTGCTGTGAAAATGCCTGCAGGACCTGAGCCTACAATGATTAAATCGTAATCCATAACGTTCTCCTTGTTTGCAGTTTTATTTGGATAAAAAAACAGGTCAAACCGCAATGGTTCGACCTGAAATTTACAACCTATTGCATATCATATTAGCATATTCAGAAAATTTTGTCAAATCACACTCTGTCTTTATTGACAATAAATTTGTACTTTTTAAGCATATATTTATTAATATTGCTCGAGCTTACTCTTGTTTTATTCTGCTCTTACTTGCTTATGTAAAATATTTCTGTTATAATAAATTTATTATAGTATTATGTTATGTTTTATGAACGGAGAATCATATGAATGATTTTAAGTCAATAAAGGAAATTCTTGAGACAACAGGCAAATATACCGGTCTTACAATGGGAACATCAATGGAGCCGCTTATTCATCATCAGCGTGATAATATTATTGTTGTTAAAAATAAGGGCAGGCTTAAGAAATATGATATCCCTGTGTATGTAACGAAGAACGGAAAATATATAATGCACCGTGTTACGAAGGTATGTGACGACCACTATGTTATTGTCGGTGACAATCTTTTAAAGCGTGAATATGTAACGGATGATATGATTTGCGGTGTGCTTGTGGGCTTTTATAAAAACGGAAAGCGTTATGTGGATCTGGAAAATTCAGTGCCATATAAGATTTACTCCAGAATATGGGTGGCACTTCTTCCGATAAGGCCTGTTCTTTTAATTTTTACAAGAGGTGTCAGCTATATAAGGCGTCATTGCTTTAAAAGAGGAGAATAAACGAATTTGGAAAATACTACAAATAAAATCAATAAATCTGATAAGGCTGTTATCAGCTGGATTTTAAAGGTCTGCAAAAGTCAGATACCGACACTGGTTTTTCTTGTTGCGGTAAATGTGATTCACGGTGTTACTTCAGTAATGTTTGCAAACTTTTCAAAAAATGTGATTGACGGTGCTACAGTTTATCATAATGTGAATCATATTGTGAAATTTGCACTTGCTCTTTTAGGTGTTGTCATTCTTCAGACAACACTCAGCATAACAAGAAGCTGTGTTTCCGAAAGGTGCAAGGGTAGGCTTGACATTGAGCTGAAAAGGCATCTTCTCGATGTTATTATGAAAAAGGATTATTCTGTTGTAACCGCCTATCACACAGGTGAGCTGCAGAACAGAATGTTCAATGATGTAAATGTTGTTACGGAAAGCTTTACAAGAATTCTGCCGCAGGGTATTTTCTTCTGCACAAAGCTTCTGAGCTCACTTATTTATCTTATTGTTATTGACAAGATTTTTGCGCTTGTTTTCGTAATCGGCGGCTGCGTGGTATTTGCTGTTACTCAGATGTTCAGAAAGCAGCTTAAGGAGCTCCATAAAAGAGTACAGGAAACGGAGGGCAAAACCCGTTCCTTTATCCAGGAAATTGTATCCAATCTTTTGGTCGTTAAAGCATTTTCTGTTGAGGATAAAATTCAGAAGGAGACGGATGAACTGCAGGAGGAGAATTTCTCAGCAAAAATTAAGCGAAGAAATTTCAGTATTTTTGCAAATACAGGTCTTAATTCCGTGTTCAGCATAGGTACGGTGTTTGCTGTTGCATTTGGTGCGTGGCGTCTTTTAAACGGCCTTATGACCTATGGAACAGTAACAGCTATGCTTCAGCTTGTTAACCAGGTTCAGTCACCCTTTGCATCTTTATCCGGAGTGATGCCGCAGTATTTTTCAATGATTGCATCTGCGGAAAGACTGATTGAAATTGATTCAATCAAAGACGAAGTATGTGTAAATGATAATAAAATTGATGCGGATGATACTTATAATAAAATGTCTGAAATTTTATTTCATAATATCAGCTTTAAATATGACAGGGATATCATTTTTGACAATACTTCTTTTTCTGTTAATAAAGGTGATTTTGTTGCTATTATGGGTATTTCCGGTATCGGAAAAAGCACACTGCTAAAACTCCTTTTAGGTGTGTTCAATACACAGGGCGGTGAAATCCTTCTTAAAACATCAGCCGGTGACATACCTATTGATAAAAATACAAGACGCCTCTTCTCATATGTTCCACAAGGGAATATGGTGATATCAGGTACAATCAGAGATAATCTTACTTTTATTAATGATCATGCAACTGATGAGGAAATAGAAAAAGCGGTGAAAGTAAGCTGTGCAAAGCAGTTTATCGACGAACTGCCATTGGGGCTTGATACTGTCATCGGCGAAAAGGGAATGGGCCTTTCTGAGGGTCAGGTTCAGCGCCTTGCAATTGCCAGAAGTCTGCTTTCCAAGTCACCGATATTACTTCTTGATGAAGCAACATCCGCATTGGATGAGGAGACAGAAAAACAGTTTTTAACAAATCTCAGAGAGCTTGATAATATGACCTGTATTATTGTGTCACATAAAAAGGCTGCAATTGAGATTTGTGATAAAAATATACAAATAATGAATGGGAAGATTGTTGAGGGGTAAAAGTATGTTATTAACGAAATGGGGTAAAAATCTCGACCGTGAGCATCCTTTGCAGGAATATCCTAGACCGCAGTTTGTAAGGGACAGCTACATAAATCTGAATGGAAAATGGAATTTTGCCATTACAAAAGAAGATAGATTGCCTACGGCATATCCGGGAAATATTATTGTTCCGTTTTCTCCTGAAACGCCGCTTTCCGGTGTGTCAAGAGTGATTCAGCCTGATGATAATTTGTTTTATCAGAGAAACTTCACTATTCCCGAAGGTTTTAATAAAGGTAAGGTTTTCATAAATTTTGGTGCAGTAGATCAGGTGGCAAAGGTATGGATTAATAATAAGCCTGTTGGCAAGCATATCGGCGGATACACGCCTTTTACATTTGATATTACAAAATTTCTTGCTCCTGAGAATGATTTGAATTCCATTATCGTTCAGGTAAAGGATTATTCGGATACAAGCTCCTATTCACGCGGCAAGCAGAAAATCAAGCGTGGCGGAATATGGTATTCTCCTCAGAGCGGTATCTGGCAGTCGGTATGGCTTGAATCCACTCCAAAAGAGCATTTGAGCAGCGTGAAAATTACGCCTGATTTTGATAAGAAAACAGTTGAGTTTGAATATTTCGGTACCGATGATGTTGAGGTTCTGATTTATGACTGCGGCGAGCTTATTGCTGATACTACAAAGCATATTGTAGAAATACCTGATGCTAAATCGTGGTCGCCTGAATCACCGTTCTTGTATGATGTTGAATTCAAAGCCTGCGGTGAAACAATTAAATCTTATTTCGGTATGCGTAAATTCTCTCTCGGAATTGACGAAAAGGGTGTAAAGCGTTTATTCCTGAATAATGAACCGTATTTCCATAACGGACTTCTTGATCAGGGCTATTACCCGGACGGTTTTCTTACCCCCCCATCAAATGATGCTATGGAGGCAGATGTCCTTTTTGCAAAGGCGGCAGGCTTTAATATGCTGAGAAAGCATATTAAAATTGAACCGCTTTTATGGTATCATTACTGCGACGTTCACGGAATACTCGTATGGCAGGATATGGTAAACGGCGGCGGTGAATACGGTCTTGAAGTTTCGGTCATTCCGTTTGTCGGAATAACACTTGATGACCGTAATTACAGGAATTTCCACAGAAGCGATTTAGCCGGCAGAAAAATGTATTATAATGAGCTTAATGAAACCATAAATCATCTTTACAACTGTCCGTGTATTGCAATGTGGGTACCGTTTAATGAAGGCTGGGGACAGTTTGACAGTGCTAAGGTATATAAGCTGCTTAAGGAAATGGATCCTACAAGAGTGATTGATACCACTTCCGGCTGGCACGATATGGGTGCAAGCGATGTTGTTTCAAAGCATATATACTTTACGCCGATTCGTGTAAAGAAGAGCAGCAGACCTTATGTGCTTTCCGAGTTCGGCGGCTTCAGTATGCGAGTTGAAAACCATACCTTCAATGATAAAATGTTTGGCTATAAAATTTATAAAACAAAAGAAAGTCTTACAAAGGCTTATTCAAGACTGTTCAATAAAACCATTATCCCTCAGATCAAGGATGGATTGTCCGCAACAGTTTATACACAGCTTACCGATGTTGAGGATGAGCTTAACGGCCTTATGACCTATGACAGAGCTGTTTCAAAAATTGATATCGACGAGCTCAGAAAAATCAATGAAAACGTGAAATTATAATAGGTATGAATTATAAAAGGATTAACAATTGCTTTTTTCTTGCAGACGGTTGTAAATATTGCTTGGTATATCATTTTAATTGTTATATTGGCACTGCCGATTACTCTTATGTATTTCAAAAAGGCTTTTCATTTGAATAAATTGAGCAGGGGCTCAGCCATATGATAGCTTTGGTGTCAGGCATAAATTACACTGTTCCTGTTAAAAATAATACGCAAAGTTATCATATTGCTGACAGGTACACGGTGACTGCTAAGTTCACAGAGTATCATTTGTCCGTATTATTGAAAACGGTGAGGAACAGGATTTGCGTGTTTCATCTGAAGTGTATGAAAGCAGTTCCGATATCGTTGATGTTGAAAAAACAACAGGACTTTTAGGTATAACCTATTTATCAAAAAATAAAATAAATGCTTAAAGGAGTTAATGAATTATGAAAGCAACAATTAAAACAAATAAAGGTGATATGAACTTTGAGCTCAATGCAGAAGCTGCACCAAAGGCTGTGGAGAATTTTACCACTCATGCTAAAAACGGCTACTATAATGGGCTTATTTTCCACAGAGTAATTAAGGACTTTATGATTCAGGGCGGTGACCCAACAGGTACAGGCTGCGGCGGTGAGTCTATCTGGTGCAAGTCCTTTGAGGATGAATTCTCACTGGATGCACGTAATTACTACGGTGCACTTTCAATGGCGAACAGCGGACCGAATACCAATGGTTCACAGTTCTTTATCGTTCAGGCAAAGACTGTTCCGGATTCACTTCTTTCTCAGATGGAGGGACTTAAGGATAACGGCTTCCCTCAGGAGGTTATTGACAAGTATAAAGAGGTTGGCGGCACCCCTTGGCTTGATTTCCACCATACAGTATTCGGTATGCTAATTGACGGTGCTGATGTTCTGGAGGATATCGCAGCTACCAAAACAGGTATGGCAGATAAGCCTGTATATGATGTTGTGATTGAAACCATTGAAATAGAGGATTAATTTTTATAATGAGTACATTAGAGGGAGCATACTTATCAGGGTATGTCGGTTATGTTATTGCAGTTCCTTTAATAAGGCTGTTGTCGTCACTGTTTATGGCTGCAGCCGTTGTTAAGGATTGTAAGGTGAGAAACTATAAAAACCGCTGGATTGCGGTTGCAGCAGTTTATGTTTCTCCAGTGTTGGCAAGTCTTGCTTACTTTGTTTACAGCAGATTTATAAGTAAAAGAACAGCTTATAAAACAGAAAATGAGAAAACAATCAAGAGTGCCAGGCGATTATGCTTTTTATCCGTATTTTCTTATCTGATATCCCTTTTGCTTGTTGTTTCGACTGTGTTGACGATCGGTATTTCAGGCTTGACAAGTGTCTTTAAAGGTGAAATCCTTTTTCCCTGCTATGACCGAAACGGCAATGAATATCGCGATTCCTTTGATGTTCCGCTTTACGATGAAAACGGCAACTGCTATGTAAAAAAGAATTCAGCTAATTGGTTTGACTACTACTATGTTGATCAGAATGCAAAGGAATACAGCGGTGAAAACTCGTATATAACGGAGGACGGATATTTCTTCTATGATTCTGAAAATCGCTTATTTTATAGAGATGAAGACGATTATTATTATATGAAAGACGGTAATGATAATCAGAGATATTATCATCTTGATTTTAATCTGTACTGGGATAAAAACGGTGATATATGGGTTGATCAGGGCAGAGGTGACTATAAGCTTTTTGAATAAATAAACAAAATGAAAACTTTATGATCAAGTGGTTTATTTGACAAATTAAGCCCCTTCGGATGACTTATAATTAAGTCGTCAGGAGGGGCTTTTTTGGTTATATATGTTGACGTGCTTTTTGTAGTGAATTTTTTTATTACATATTTACTTCTCCTGCTCACAAAGCTGATAGCAAAGGAAAATCCTAAGACAATCCGCCTTCTTATCGGTGCTTTTATCGGCGGTGCGTATTCGCTTGTTATTCTTCTGGATGAGTTGAATTTTTTATTAACCGCACTTGGTAAAATACTGGTATCCATAGTAATTGTTCTGTCTGTATTCGGATTTAAAAGAATTACAGTAATGCTTAAAAATCTCGGAATTTTTTACATTTCAAATATGCTTCTGCTTGGTGTGATTCTTGCAGTATGGCTGATATTCAAGCCCGACGGAATAGCAATACATAATGATGTGGTGTATTTTGATATCCCTGCACGGATTCTTCTTTTAAGCGCCCTTGCAGCATATTTAATCGCTTTGCTTATCGTGCGTATCTATAACCGTACTCTCGGCAAAAACGAGATATACTCTTTAACGATTTATAAAGGCGAGGAGCAGATACATATGTATGCTTTTGCAGATACAGGCAATAAGCTGAAAGAACCGTTCTCAGATTATCCTGTGATTGTAGTTGACAGCGGCAAAATATCCTTTGATGCACAGCGTATTATTCCCTTTAATTCGGTAGGAGGTGAAGGAACATTAAAAGCTTTCAAGCCGGATAAGGTAGTTATTTCATCCGGTAAAAAAAGTTTTGAAACAGACAGGGTGTATATTGCAGCATCAACGGTTGAGTCAAAGGATTTTTCAGCAATTTTAAATCCAGAAATAATAAATATATGAGGTGAAATATGTTTAATAGAATAAAAGATTTTATTTTAAGACTGTTCAAAAAGCAGAAATGCTATTACATAAATGGACCTGAAACACTCCCTGCTCCGCTTGCGAAGGATAAGGAAAGGGAAATCATGGAACAGATAAAAAATGGCGATGATACAAATAGAGAACTGTTGATAGTCCACAATCTGCGTCTTGTCGTTTATATTGCAAAAAAATTTGAAACCAAAACAACCGCTACTGAGGATTTGGTGTCCATCGGCACAATCGGTCTCATGAAGGCGGTAAAGACCTTTAATCCTGAAAAAAACATTAAACTTGCCACTTATGCCTCAAGATGTATTGAAAATGAAATTCTTATGCATCTCAGAAAGGTAAATAATATGAAAAGTGAGATGTCGTTTGATGAGCCTCTTTCCGTAGACTGGGACGGCAATGAGCTTACACTGCGTGATGTGCTCGGCACAGAGCCTGATGATGTATATGAGGAACTGGAGTACGACGATGAAAAAAGGCTTCTCCTCCGGATAGTAAATTCACTTCCCGAAAAAGAGAAAAATCTGATGATTATGCGTTTCGGACTTGACGGCGGAAGCGGACATACGCAGAAACAGCTTGCAGATTCTTTGGGCATTTCTCAATCCTATATCAGCAGGCTTGAAAAAAGAATACTTGCAAAAATCAAAAATGAGATTGAAAGACATATTGCATAACAGGAATTGCATATAATAGTTTGTTTGATGACTTTTATAAAATTTTCATAAATTTATCAATGCGGTGGACAGTAAAGATGACGGTCATGGTTTTGATATATTATTTTGAATTTGTCCGCCGCAGAATATTATTGTTAATTATGATAGAATTTCTAAATCATTTGATTGCTTTTTGAATAAAATTTTAAAAGTTTATTTGCTATAATAAAATTATCCTGAATCTATGGGAAAATATTATGGTAGGTAATATGATAATGAATAAAAAGAAAAAATCCGTTTTACTGATATTGATTATTGTGGTGGCTGTTAGTCTTATAATCGGTTTATCCTTTTCAACAAAATTAAGCGATCGTTCGTCAAAGGAGACGGAAACGGTCGGCGTAAGTACAACTGTTCCGGCAAAATACAGTGAATATTATGAAAAGAATCATGATTTTGTCGGTTGGATAAAAATAGAGAATACGACGATTGATTATCCCGTAGTTCAATGTGAAGATAATGATTATTATCTTACGCATAATTTCAATAAAGAGCCTGAAGCACGCGGTGCAATTTTTATGGCTTATGATTGTGATAAAAACTTAAAATGCAAGAATACTGTTATTCATGGTCACAACTGGCTTGATGAAACTGTTTTTTCAGAGCTTGAAGAATATGCTGAGTTTGACTATTACAAATCACACCCTGTAGTTGAATATAACACAAGAACCGAGCTTCATAAATGGAAAATCATTTCAGTATTTATAACGTCTGCCGATGAGAGTGAAGACAATGATTATGTTTTTAATTATGTTTATCCGAATATGGGCGAAGAGAATTTTGAACCTTATTCAAATGAACTGAAAAAACGTACACTGTTTAACACCGGCGTTGAATATAATGAAAATGATAAGTTTTTAACGCTTTCAACCTGTACAAGAACGGTAGATAAAGGTAATCAGCGTGCTGATTGCCGTATTGTAATAGTATCGCGAATGGTCCGTGAAAATGAAAGTGAGTATGTGGATGTTTCCAAAGCGGTTAAAAATCCAAAGCCTAAATATCCTCAGATATGGTATACAAACAAAGGGATTGAGAATCCATACAAGTCAGACGAGAAATGGTACCCTTATGAAATAGCAGCGTGAACAGCTGATTTTACAGGGGTATAAAATCTAATAAATATAAATGAAATGGACGCTTTTTTGATTAAGCGTCCATTTGTCTGTTTGACTGTTCTGTACTGAAATCTCCGATATATTAAAGATGCGTGTTTTTCTAAAGTTTATAATTGTTTATCTAAACTTTTTTTAGTGCTTTTGTATTAAAATATTGCTTGCAATAAAATTTGTTAAAAATTTATCAAATTCTTATTGTTTTTAAATTTCAGAGACAAAACAGAAGAAAGGAAATTTTTATGAAAACAAGCAAAAAAATAATCAGTATTTTGCTGGCTTTGGTTTTGGTCTTTTCATGTGCCGGACAGGCATTTGTTACAATGGCTGAAGAAAACTATAAGCCTGCATATACAGAAAAGGTTACAGAAGACGATGTGAAAGCCCTCATCGGAGATGTTAATACAATTCTTGAGGATAAGGTATTAACAGGTAACACGATTGAAAGCATATATAAAATGCTTCCCAAATTGAAATCACTTCTGATGCTTGAAGGTTCCACCCTCAAAGCATCCGATAAGGGCTTATTTTATAAACTGTCACAGCCGGAAAGATTTGCAGGTTTTTCGGAAGGACAGATTGTAGATGATGTTTATGATGAGAACGGTAAGTTAGTAACAGAGGGTACATTTACTGCGTTCTTTAAAGACCATCCTATTGTTTGTGCAAATGCATCTGATTTCAAAACAGAGATTGATACGATTGCAAAAACAGTTCTTGTTCAGAATATAATGGATACATTCCAGATTCTGCCGATGTTTGCAGGTGATTTTACTGCTGCTGCTAATTTTGGTACCGGTATTGATGAGGTATGTAAAGCTCTTGGTATTGAACAGGAAAAGAGTGCTGCAAATGTTTTTGGATTCAATGCTTTTGTTACAGGCGAATCATATGATATTGAAGGTGCAAATCAGTACATTCAGAATATTACTGCAGCTATTTTCCCTGATACCGCTAATTCAGTTATTGATTTAATTCAGAATGCTTTAAAGTCTGAAAACGCAAAGCTTCTTTACAGCGGTCTCAGCAAGATTGTCAACAATCTTGATAAGATGGTTACAGGTCTTTCGTCAAATTTAAGCGCAATGGGTGTTGATATTGCAGCTGTTCAGGAAAAAATTGTTGAAATAAAGAATACCTTCTCAGCTTTACCTACAATAGGTGAGGGCGAGAATAAAATGCTTGATATTCAGGGAACAATAGGCTATCTCATTTCCAACCTTACAAGCAATGCTGTGGGAATAAAATTCGGTAGTAATGCTGCACCAAGCGCAACTGTAGTTCTTGAATTTACAGAAATGCAGCTTGACAGAATTATTAATGCACAGAGCAATGCAGATGTTGTAAAAATCGCTTATGATTATCTTTATAACAATCTTATTGGTAATAATAAGACTAATTCTCTTTTGAATGTTGCAGTTTCAACAGGAATTATTGAAAATGCACTTGGTATTACTTTCGATGACGCAACAAGAAACTTTATTACGGATGCTCTTTATTTAACCAATGATGAGCTTGCTGACGAGCTTATTGTTATGGTTGCAGATCTTGCAGGAAGAGAAATTCCGACAGAGAATACTCCTTCTGATACAACTCAGGATCCGGAAACACCGGACGATGAGAAAGATAATGAGACAGACGGCAAAAATAATTTATTCAAGTTTGATACGCTTAAAGGCAATAAAACTTCTGACACAGATGAGTCAGGACGTAAAATTGTGAAAAAAGCAAGTATACCAAATACAGGTATTATGTAAATAGCTTTTATATATTTATTTAGATAATAAAACTTGTTTTAATTGCATCTGTTATTAGTAAAACGATGTGCACTTCTCGTGTATGTTTTGTCTTTGAAACAGCAGCTCAGGACGAAATCCTGAGCTGCTGAAATACTCCGGAATATGCTTGTTGGCTTTTTGCTTTGTTTGCCAAAACTAAGACAGGTAGTTATTACCTGTGCTTTGGTTTTCCATATTGACGGAAGGGACAGTTGAGAGAGCTTTACAATGATTGTATAGCTGTCGTGACTGTCCCTTTTGTTATTAAGCTTCTGATGTTCTGCCATTAAAAAGAAGGCTGATGCACCATATTGCAGCAAGTCCTACAATACAGTAAATGATTCTTGCGAATACGGCATCCTGTCCGCCGCAGATCCATGCAACCAGATCGAATTTAAATAGACCCTGTCTCTTATACACATCTGACGCTGCCGACGACTAGTCGAGTGTAGAT
>ERZ1026947.797-NODE-797-length-15703-cov-5.370143_pt1 | contig 15703 bp, 12 predicted proteins | sample MGYA00519568_ERZ1026947 | MGnify/ENA primary metagenome ERZ1026947 (study PRJEB26926, sample SAMN06164744) | human gut metagenome | biome: ENVO:00009003; feature: ENVO:2100002; material: ENVO:00002003 | host: Homo sapiens | place: USA | collected 2012 ...
AGATTCGCCTTAGTCTCGTGGGCTCGGAGATGTGTATAAGAGACAGATCTTATATCAGGTTATCAGACGTCATCCTCGCCCTGAAGTGCATCATATCCGCACTCACCAGTACGAACCTTCACCACATCCTCAACATCGTAAATAAATATTTTGCCGTCACCGATATTGCCTGTGTAAAGCACCTTACGTGCAGTGTCAACAACCGTGTTCACAGGAACAGCAGAAACAACCATTTCCAGCTTCATCTTAGGATTAAGATTCATTTCCTCGATTTCAACACCACGATATTTTCTGATATGTCCCTTCTGTGTACCGCAGCCCATAACATTTGTAACCGTCATACCGGTAACACCGATAGAGTTCATTGCATTCTTGATTTCTTCAAATCTTGCAGGATTGAAAATCATAACAACCTTTGTCAGCTTAGCATCTGTATTCGTTGTGTACGTTTCAACAGGAACCGCCTTTTCAACAGGTGCAGATACCGCCGGAGACGCAGGAACAACAGCAACTGCAGAGGTATACGCCGCAGGCATAAAGTCAGCATATGCTGAAGGGAGATTATGCTCAGTTGCATCAAGGCCCTTGATTTCCTCCTCAGCAGAAACTCTGAGACCGTTTGTCTTTTTGATAAGCGTAAACACAATAAGCATAGTAACAACTGTCCAAGCAGCAACTGCAGCAAATCCTATAAGCTGTATACTAAGCTGCTTAAAGCCACCACCATAGAAAAGACCTGTGCCGACATCATTTGCACCTGTTGAGAACAAACCGACAGCAATTGTGCCCCATATACCGTTTACCATATGAACAGCTACAGCACCGACCGGATCATCAACATGTATTTTTTTGTCAATTATCTCAACCGCAACCACAACAAGAATACCCGAAACAGAACCGATAATGATTGAACCCAATGCATCTACGCAGTCACAAGGTGCAGTAATAGCTACCAGACCTGCAAGAGACGCATTCAGAGACATGGAAACATCAGGCTTGCCATCCTTAATCCATGTGAAAATCATAGTTACACAGGTAGCAATAGCAGGTGCAAGTGTTGTTGTAACAAAAATTGACGCAAGCGAATCAACCGATGTTGCAGCAGCACCATTGAATCCATACCAGCCGAACCAAAGAATGAATACACCAAGAGCACCTATAGTAAGGTTGTGACCCGGTATTGCCTTTGCAATTTTCTTACCTGTTTTCTTGTCAACCTTGTATTTACCGATACGAGGGCCAAGCATAATCGCACCAATGAGTGCTGCTATGCCGCCTACCATATGGATAGCTGTTGAACCTGCAAAATCGTGGAAACCGCGAGTTACAAGCCAGCCGTTCGGATTCCATATCCAGCCTGCCTCAATCGGATAAACAACTGCCGAAATCACTGCTGAATAGATACAGTAAGATGAAAACTTGGTACGCTCAGCCATAGCACCTGAAACGATTGTAGCCGCTGTAGCACAGAACACCAAGTTAAATACAAAATTTGACCAGTCAAAATTCTGATAATCGGTGAACACGCCAAGTGTCGGCATTCCCACAAGACCGCCGAGACATTCCTCACCCATCATAAGACCGAAGCCTAAAAGAATGAACATAATCGCACCGATACAAAAATCCATAAGATTTTTCATAATGATGTTTCCTGCATTTTTTGCTCTGGTAAAGCCGCTTTCAACCATTGCAAAGCCGCACTGCATAAAAAACACCAATGCCGCACCTATAAGAAACCAGACGCCGAACAGTTCGCCGTCGACGGCTTCTATAATTGATTCCATAGTCATAAGTATTCCTCCTCCATAATTTGATTATATAAATACAGAACCGCTAAAATAAAAGAAGAGGGGTGCCTGCTGTAAAGCAGACACCCCATTGTGTCAAAAAATATAAATCAGCGTCTGCGTCATACAGACGCTGATTTTAAAATGGTATATAAAAATTATACACCATAAAGAGAGGGCTCGTTTACGACCGCTCACAGTGTGAGATGAAGGGAGTAATAAGAGCTCAGTAGCGGTCTGAATTTCGGAGCACATCATGGTGCGAACTAAATTCAGGGCACCGCCCTGCGTCCTCGTTTACGACCGCTCACAGTGTGATTAATTAATATCTGATGATATACTCATCAATCTCCCACTGCGATACCTTTGTGCGATAATTATCCCACTCAGCCTTCTTACCTTCAGTATAAGCATTGAATACGTGCTCGCCGACTGTTTCTCTGATGAACGGATCAGCCTCAGATGCCCAGATTGCTTCCTCAAGTGAACCAGGAAGACAGTCAATGCCCTTTTCATAAAGCTCTTCGTTTGAAAGCTCAAACACATTGTTGTCAAATGCGGGAGCAGGCTCAAGGCCTTTCTTGATTCCGTCAAGACCTGCTGCGAGGCAGAGTGCCATTTCAAGATATGGGTTACAAGCAGGGTCCGGAGAACGAAGTTCTACACGAGTACCCATTCCGCGTGCTGCAGGAATACGAACAAGAACAGAACGGTTTGATGCTGACCAAACAATATATGTCGGTGCCTCATAACCGGGAACAAGTCTTTTGTAAGAATTAACGGTTGGGTTAGCATAAACTGTAAGACCCTTAACGTGAGCAAGAATACCTGCAATAAAGCTGTGTGCAACCTTGCTGAGTCCGTCAGGACTTTCAGGATCATAGAAAGCATTGATTGTTTTTCCGTTTTCATCCTTAGTCATAAGTGACATATTTGTATGCATACCTGAACCGTTGATACCATAAACAGGCTTTGGCATAAATGTTGCATGAAGACCGTGCTTTGTTGCATAGGTTTTAACAACATGCTTAAAGGTCATTACACGGTCAGCTGTTGTCATAACCTCGTCAAACTTAAAGTCAATTTCGTGCTGGCCTGCTGCAACCTCGTGGTGAGATGCCTCAATTGTGTATCCCATTTCCTCAAGTGCAAGACAGATATCACGACGGCAGTTTTCACCGTGATCAACAGGGTTAAGGTCAAAGTAACCACCTTCATCACCTGTAACGGTTGTAGGGTTGCCGTCCTCATCAAGCTTAAAGAGGAAGAATTCACATTCAGGACCTACATTAAATGTATAGCCCATTTCCTCTGCCTCGTCCATAACCTTCTGAAGAACGTTTCTTGGATCGCCGAGAAATGGTGTTTTATTGTCCGCACAATATACTGAACAGATAAGACGTGCAGTCTGTGCATTCTGATGCTTTCTCCAAGGGAAAATGGTCCATGTGTCATAATCAGGGTGAAGATACATATCTGATTCATCAATACGTACAAAACCATCGATTGATGAGCCGTCAAACATACATTCATTATCAAGTGCCTTTTCAAGCTGTGAGCTTGTAATCGCTACATTCTTCATAATACCGAAAACATCGGTAAACTGAAGTCTGATAAACTCTACAGCATTTTCCTCTGCACTTTTAAGAATGTCTTCCTTTGTGTACTTACTCATAGTAAATACTCCTCTCTAAATTGATTTATATATTTTTATTATTAAACAATAAAAAAGGGGGCATTCCACCATAAAGCGGAACGCCCTCGTTCTTACTACACTGCTATTATACGCACATCCATATGCATTTGTCAACACTTTTATTAAAATTTGTCGATTATAAATTGTGAAAAATCAGTATGGTCAAATTTTTTGTGCAACATTTACATATTGATAAACTCTTCACCAATCACCCTATTCACCATATCGGTATAATATTCAACTGTACCGCCCTGCTGGGAATGGGACTCAGCCAGATCATCACTGTAATCACTCAGCTTGTACACATTAAATCTGAATTTATCGTTTTCACCGCGATTATAGTGACAGACAATCGGCGTAAGCTTGGCACTTGTTATCTCGATTTCATTCCCGTGCTTTTCAATCGTCAGCTGAGCCATTCCTCCGCAAAGCTGATCAAGCTCAATCTGGTGTGAAATGAAATTGCCGAGTGAATAGTACACAATCATTTTTTTGCCTGTCTGCTCATTGGTAACCCATTCAACCGGCTGAAGCACATGAGGGTGACAGCCGATTACTATATCAACACCTAAATCGGAAAACAGCTTTGTATATTCCTTCTGATAGTCGGAAACCTCGTGACTGTTCTCTGTCCCCCAATGAGGAAACACGATAACAACATCAGCGTGCTCACGTGCTTCTTTGATATCAGCGGTTACCTTTTCCTTATCAAGAAGATTAACACACCAGCTTTTATCATCCGGCAGAGGAATTCCGTTCGTTCCATATGTGTAATTGAAAAGAGCAAAGGTAATGCCGTTCTTTTCATAATAGGTTATGGAATTGTAAGACTTTTCATCCGCATTGATACCGAGCTTAACAACATCCTTCTTGGATGAAAAATATTCAAGCTCCTTTTCAATTCCGGCCCAGCCCATATCCATAGTATGATTTGTGGCACAATTGAAAATATCAAAGCCTGCATTGATTGCAGCATCTCCGATTTCCTGAGGAGAATTGAAAAGCGGATAGCCTGTATATTCAAAAGAGCTTCCGCCCAGAACAGTCTCCTGATCAATCACGGAAATATCAGCTTTTTCAATATCCGGCTTTATATTTGCATATAATGAATTGTAGTCAAGCGTTCCGTCCTCCTGTTCGCCGGCTGCAATAAGCGTATTATGAATCAGATTATCCCCTACCGCAAGAAGAGTCACCTTAGCATTTTCAGCCTTTTTCTTTTCAGTAACGCTTTCCTCCTCATTGGCAACAGAAACGGCAGTTGTTGCAGTCGGCGATTTTTCATCAGCCTTTTTTGTAATATTGCCGCTGACAGCAAAGGAAATCAAAACAACAACCGCAAGAACAACAGGAACTACCATCCATATATTAATCTTTTTATTTTTATCGGACAAAATACCACCCCAGTAATTCGTATACATAATTTAATAATATTGTATCATAATTTTAGTATTAACACAATATGGATTTTGTATTGACAAAATATGGATAGATAAGCTATTATAAATAAACAAATATAAAGGTGGTTAAAAATATGGGATCAACAGTTTTAATGTATGTACTGTTTGTTGTCGGTCTTATCCTTATCATTAAGGGCGGAGACTGGTTTGTGGACAGTGCAAGCTGGATTGCAGAGGTACTGGGCGTACCAAAATTCGTAATCGGTGCCACAATTGTATCCATTGCTACTACCCTTCCTGAAATGATAGTAAGTATTCAGGCTACGGCAAAAGGCAATGTGGATATGGCAGCCGGCAATGCAATCGGTTCAGTTACAGCAAACACCGCAATGATTATGGGTATATTCATTGTATGTATGCCCTTTGCAATCAAGCGTAAGGAATTCACCCCGAAAGCACTTATGATGTTCGGTGCATCTGCCGCACTGGTTCTCGGCTGTATATTCACCGCTAAAAAAGCTATGACCTTTGAGGGTGAAACAAATGATTACTACTCACTCTCCACAATCGGACTTATTGTATTAATTGTTATATTCATAGCATTCTTTGTGGAAAACTTCATTTCAATGAAAAAGGAACAGACGCATCTAGAGCCGTCACCTGACAACATTGGCCTTCAGGAGGAGGACGATATTGTTCCCACAAAGGAAAACACAACAGGCAAGGACTGGGCAAAAAACATCATATTTTTCATTCTGGGTGCTGCCGGTATTGTAATTGGCGCAGACTTACTTGTTGATTACGGTACGGCAATTGCTCAGAGTCTTGGTATTCCTCAGAGAGTAATCAGTGTTGTTGCAATCGCAATCGGAACTTCACTTCCTGAGCTTGTTACAACAATTACCGCTCTCAGAAAGAAGGTTGGTGCACTTTCAGTCGGCAACATTTTAGGTGCAAACATTATTGACCTTACTCTGATTCTTCCGATTTGTTCTTTCGTATCTATGGGTAAAGGAACAGGTGCACTGGCGGTTTCAGCATCATCTGTAACAATAGATATGATTGTATGCCTTGCAGCAATTGCTGTAGCAATTTTCCCTACAATCATTACAAAAAAATTCAACAGATGGCAGGGTATCGTAATGCTTGTAGGTTATATCGGATATGTTGTAACCGTTTTCATCTGATTTCTTACACTGCAAAACATTTAAAATATTAGATAGTCAGATACCATAAAATAAAATACCATAAGATTTGACACCTTGGTGTATACTCAATAAAGAGGGTGTACCCCAAGGTGCAGTTTATTCTATTACAGCATAGTTTGACTATGCTGTTTTTTTGCTTTAGATAAAAGTTGGATTGTTTAGCATAAAAATATTTGTTTTGTTCCAAATATTACAGAAATGATATAGGTTTGACACAAGAAGAACTTGGGAGGTTTGAATTGCAGGAGAATGATATTAGCTTATTTGAATGTGATAGAAGAGTTCCTACTTTCGTGCTGATGCGAAAAATTGTCTATGTGTTAAACCGGGATATTATTGATTTTGTGATATAAAAAACAGGGCTGAGTTTCCTCAGCCCTGTTCAAGTATGACTTAATTCAAAAGATCGCTACTCTGAATTATAATATATATTTGCTTTTAACGAGTCAATATATTATCGGTAATAATATTATGATATGAAGACCATATTACTCCAATGATAAATAGTAAAATCATTATTATTAAAATGATGATTGTTTCATCAAAATTAAAATATTTTCTATATATGCTTGGAAATTTCAACTTCAAATATAGTACATAAATTAAACTATTTGTTGTTTTTCCTGCTTTGCATTTTTTTAAATTTCTATTTAAACATTTATATAATTTTGATTTAGGCAGATTAATCCCATCATATTTAATTAAGTTTACTATTATTCTTTTGTTTTTTATTGCTTCATATTTTGAAAGATTAACTGGCTTTATTTCCAATAATAAATAATATTTACTTTTAAACTTTTTTTCGCATATATTTAAAGATAAGTTATTATCACTATATTCTTTTATAAAATCGTTAATCAGTATTTCTGTTGAATTTTGATTGGATTTTTCATTCATGCTAAAACCTTCAATTAAAATATTAGTTTTTTGGCCCCTGTAAATAAAGCTGTAAAATAATTTGAAAAAGAATTGAATTCAGCAACAGCCATCGATTGGTTACGATTCTTACTTAGTATAGAAGCTGCATTTATTACTGTAAGAAGTATTCCTAGAAAAGTAGCTATATTTGCAATATCTTTACTAGAAAAATCACCAGTAGGATCAGAATTATTTATAGATCATTACTACAATACAGAAACAGATTAACACCAAATTTACTGTCTTTTGATATCTTAGCAATTTCAGGAATATCTGAATTTATAAACCTGAAGATTGAAGAATCGTAGTAACGGGACTGGCGGTTGCCTGAGATAGTAATGCGATGTCAAACTATCAGTGCCGACTTTCAGTCGGCGACCTTTTTAGGGACTGTGTAAACCACCGGTTGAACTGGTGGTTATGATTTAATGCTAATCTAAAATATTCATAATTTTGTTTAATTCTTCTTTTGAAAATGGGGAACTTGGATCACAAGAAAATGTTGTAATAATCCAATCGGCGAGCATTTTATTATTTGGAAAAACTGCTAATGCCTGCTTCATGTAATAATAAATAACACTATAAACATCTTCAATTCTTGGAGAAACATATAAATAATTTTCGCAAATAGCTACATAGATATCGGGCGTTGTTTTTTTAGACAAACAGTAAATTAAAAAGGAATGCAAATGGATAGAATTAACTTTTGAAAATAATTTTGTTAGATTTTCAAAAGTGATATCAATCTTCTCGGTTATAAGTGCAGTATAAACTTTATTATAACTACAAGATTCTAATTGTTTGTTTAACTCCTTTATTGCGTTCCTCATAATTTATCTCTCCCATTCCATACCCATACATTTCCAATGCGAAATACTTTATTTACTACTTTACCGGTTATAACAACAATCTCATTTTTGTACGTCCAAAGTATCTTAATACTTCCATTATTTTGAATGTACCATCGTTCACTGCGTATCCCTCTATAGATTAAAGAGTTATATTATTTTTATTAACTTGCTTTCCTAATACCCATTTCCATTAATGTTTTGATGTATTTACGTGGACTAGAATCATGAGCGCTAATTTTTCCTATGCTTTTAAAAGAACCCTTAAAAAGACCAACAAGTCGTGTGCTGATTGATGCTCAAGCACATGCAGATGAATCCGAGAGGTATTCCATTGGTATCATACCGAAAATACATTGTGTTTGTGTCATCACTCTGTGACAGAATAACACCGTCTTTTGTATTGTAGTATGTAGTTACACCGTTTACAGTCTTGCTTGTTCTGATTCCGCTTTCATCATAAGTATAACTAAATTCGTTATCGCCGTCAATAATACTTTCAAGATTTCTGCCTGTGTTCCAGGTGAATTCTCTGTCACCACAGGTCAGAACATTTTGAATTTTATTTTATAAAACTAAAAACACCGAGTTTCTAAAAAAAGAAACTCGGTTTCAGTTTACCATTTATTATACACCTTTTCACAGAAGGCATACATATCCTTTACTTCAAGCTTAGTACCATCATCAAGAATAACAAAGCCATTCCACAAGCCGTGAACCTGATGCGTTTTCATACCAAATAAATTCAGCGGCATCAGATTAGAATAATGATCATAAAACGGTTTCATTGTCAAATCAAGTCTGCCGTCGGAGCTGATAAAATGCCAGTCCTCCATCCACTTGCTGCCGATTTCAGGGTCCTTTTCAAGATGCACATCGGATATTTTATGGCATATACCATCGTAAAACAAAGCCGTTTCTGTAGCGGTATCCGTATTACCAAAGCCCCAAGTCAGCTCAAAACCAAAGCGTTTTCCGTCAATAAGCGTACTGCCGTTTGCCCAGTACCACATATTCTGATAAGGCCAGATTCCCCTGCCCCAGTCGAGTACGGTGTATGTATTATCGCTTGTGAATTCAAATTTCTCATCACCGAATATCACACAGCCGTCGGTGGCAAGGCAGTTGATTTTATTGGTATAAAAGAAATGTCCCGGTTTATCAAAAGGTGTTGCAATCGTAATGCTTTCATGATGAGGGAGCCTGTTGCAGAAAAACTCAGCATACAATTTTTTCCCTTTGCATTTTCCTTCAAATTTCAGATGATGACACTCGTCTGTAACATCAAAGGTAATTGCAGTCGCACCTCTGCTGTATGAAATATAATTCTTGCAATCACCATTTTTATTAAGCCGGTTTTTATCAGGAGTAAAAAGCTCTATACTCATTGTATCAAACTTTCTTCCCGTTTTTAAGTCTACAAAACCAAATGTGGCACAGGTTGCCAAAGAAATATTAAACAGATTAATCTGTACCATAATTTCACCATTGCACACCTGATAAAAATCCCATTCCTTAAGACGCATAATGCTTGGTGAACGCTTTTCAATATTGTATTCATAAAGATTACGCCTGCACCAACCGGGATTTGCCGGATTTCCGTTTTCGTCAAGCAAAGGCTGACATGCTGTAATTTCGTTCTGCATCGCTTGCCTCCTGTAAAAATCATATTCTATTTTTACAATAACACAAAAAACACAGAAAGGCAATCATTCATTTCATGCAGGGTGCCCTATCAGATGTTTATTCGTCCTCTGTTTCTAAAAAAGACCTGTCGCTGCATATGCAACAACAGGTCTGAGGTGGGGTATTAATAAATCTTAGTTAATCTCTTCCTTAAGAGTTTCAATAATTGAATCATTCTTTAGCTTTGATACAGAATAGAGCATCGACAAACCTACAATAACAAACACAGCAAGGATTACGCCCAGATAGAGTTTCCAATCAAGTTCAAACGGAATTGAGGTGGAAGATACTGTTTTATTCATAAGCACACTGATCAACACACTGATAGGAAGAGAAAATACCAGTGCTTTCAATCCATAGAACACACTTTCAAGCATAACCATTTTTCTGAATCCCTTTGGCGTTGTGCCGACTGATTTGAGCATTGCAAATTCCTTACGTCGCATTGCGATACCCGTTGAGATTGTGTTAATAATATTAGCAATTGTAATAAGAGAAATCAGTGCAATAAAACCATAAACAAATACCTGAAGAACAAAAGCAATTGTATTCATTGATTTCATCTGGTCAATATAGTCAGCTACATAGGTGCTGCCGAAATCATTTTCGTCAAAAATACTTTGTATACGCTCTGTAACCTCAGCATGCTTTTCTGTTTCAACACCGATCAGGTAAGGATAATCGGAATCATCTGCATAATCCTTATGAAGCGTATTTCTGGAATTTGAAAACGGCATATAAAGCGATATGGTATCAGCAGGATTAAGATTGCAGGCATAATTCTTGCCGTCATACTTTATAAAATCACTGAGTTCAATATCAACAGGCTCAGAGGAATGATTAAATTTGAAGGTTGTGCCAAGCAGCTTATCATTGAAGATTTTTGAATCCGTTTCATGATTCACGTTATTGAGCACAAGTGCTTTTGGCTCAGCGCCATAATATTTATTATAGTCTATACCATTGCTTTCGCACAGTTTATTGAAATCCTCATCATCAATATAATTTATAATCATCGTTCTTTTTGAATCAAAGAATTTTGAGTAACCATTTGTTGTGTAATCAGCATTTGTAATGCTTTGGTCGATACCTTCCTCCTTCTCTGCTTCTTTTGAGAGCTCGAAGAAATCATTATTTACGCAATAATAATCATCTATATCAGCAACATCATCAAGCAGCTTGCAAAATTCCTCTGCATCATCAAGGCGAACTATTGCATTGATCTGATACTGCATTGATCCTACATTGGCTGACATTGTGAACATCTGGCAGAAATAGTTACAGCTCAAAAACAGAATTACGGAAAGTGCAATGGAGGCAGTGATAACTCTTGATTTTCTGCCGTTTCGCTTAAGGTTTTTATTTGCCAGCTCACCCTCATAACCAAACACCTTGCGTACTAATTTTGAAGACCTGACCTTTTTAGCTTTAATTTTTATTTCATCCCTCTGCCTTATGGCATCAATAGGGGTAATAGATGATGCCTTACGTGCAGGAATAACGGATGAAATAAAGATTGTAAGCGCACTGAAAATAACAATAGCAATAATTGCCCAGATTGGAATAGCGACAGACATTTGCATATTTTCAGAGCTTACACCGCTTAACATTCCGCTGTCAATAATCTGAGCACCCACAGCTTTAAGTGTAATACTGATTCCGACTATACCGGCAATGATACCCACAGGGATACCGATAATGCCAAGAATAAGGCCTTCATAATAAACAGATGCCTTTTTCTGTTTTTTGGTAGCACCGACAGAGGCAAGCATACCGAGATACCTTACACGCTCTGAAAGTGACATACCAAAGGAATTGTATATCAAAACAACGGATGCAATCATTATAATTACAAGAATAATGATTACAAGCGGAAGGAGTGTCATTGCTGTAGCACTGTTGCTGTCAATTGCAAATACGGTAATAAGATATTCGTCATTGATAGTATAGTTCACAATCCCGTACTGGCTGATCATATCTTTAATGATATTAAGTGAATTATGGTCAAGATCTTTAAGCTCAATCAGTGCTCTTACAGGCTTATCATCAGGAATAGTATAGCTGCTCAGATCGAGACCCTTTACAATTGGACCTGAAACACTTGTCGGCGGATTTTCGTGCAGGATTGCAGTAATTTTAAATTCACCGACATCCGTAAGCTCAAACTGCTCATCACTGAAATATCTGCCTGCAATATAGTTTTTTTCACCGTTTTCTTCAACAAGATAACGAACACCCAAAGGAATCGTTACTGTATCTCCGATTTTCCAGTTCAGATTATTTCTTTCAATAAACTTCTGCTCAACCGCAATTTCATTCCCGTTTTCAGGAATAGTACCGTCATAACCGACAGTAAACATCTGCTCCAGGTTGACCTTATCACCTACATAAATATCGCCTGTTCGTGCCGATTTTGACTTATCTCCCTCAAGCTGAAATGACTCAGATTCAGCACGTACACCGACACGTTCAATCCTGTCGTCGTCCTTAAGCTGCTGCAGCTGAGAAGAATTAGCCTCAAAAATAGCATGCCTGTGGCCTGTTGCCAGAAAATCAATTTCTGCAAAAAGATTTAAAAAGGATGCCGCTGCAACAAATACAGCCGTAATCATTGCAACCGATACACAGATACCAAGTGTAGTAATAACTGTTCTGCCCTTATTTTCTTTAAGATGACGAAGGGTTAATTTATTTACGATGTTCAACCCATCCTCACCTCATCTCTTTTGATTTTGCCATCCTCAATAGCGATGATTCTGTCAGCAGAAAGTGCAATCTTATCATCATGTGTAATGATAATAACCGTCTGCTTATATTCCTTGTTAAAGTGTCTTAAAAGAGAAATGATTTCCTTGCTGTTTTCACTGTCAAGGTTACCGGTAGGCTCGTCAGCCAGCATAAGAGCAGGATTATTAACGAGTGCTCTGCCGATTGACACTCTCTGCTGCTGACCACCTGAAAGCTGATTTGGAAGATGTGTAAGCCTGTGTGAAAGTCCAAGCCTTTCTATAAGATCATCAATCTGCTTTTTATCAGGCTTTCTTCCGTCAAGCAGAAGAGGAAGTGTCAAATTTTCCTCAACAGTCAAAATAGGAATCAGATTGTAAAACTGATAAATAAGACCAATCTGTCTGCGTCTGAACACTGCAAGTGCAGTCTCATCTAGGGTTGAAATGTCCGTATTGTTAATAATTACGTTACCGCTTGTAGGTGTATCAACACCGCCGAGTATGTGCATCAAAGTGGATTTACCAGAACCGCTGGGTCCGATAATAGCAATAAATTCTCCCTGTTCAACGGAGAAGGATACATTGTCAAGAGCCTTTACCATAGTATCGCCCTTGCCATAAACCTTTGATAAATTTTTTACATCAAGAATTTTCATGTGAATTTATCTCCTTTCGTTGCCACTATATTACCAATACCGGCTTACACCTTTGTGACTTTTTTATTACAGTTTTGTCACATTGTCAATTATCATTTATATAATTGACTTGTAAAATTTTATTTCAAACTGAGTTCCCTTATTTTCTTCACTTGTTACAGATATCTGTGCGTTTTCCTTTTCAAATATCATTTTCGCCAGTGCCAGTCCTATTCCCACACTGTCACTTGAGGAATTCTTGCCGTGATAGAATCTTTCAAAGATATGAGGCAAATCCGCTTTGGCAATACCGCATCCGTTATCACTTATCATTATACTGTTATAAATAAAATTCTCTTTCGTTGTAATTCTGAGCTCTCCGTTTTTATCGGTATGTTCAATACAGTTTTTAATTATATTTTCCAATGCTTCAACAGTCCAACCACTGTCACCGACAATATCAAAATCACCGATATCCATAGTCAGGTCAATACCTTTCAAATCAAGAGTAATCAGAAACGGCTTAACAGACTGCTCCAGAGCCTCGCGGCAGGAAAACTCTTCCTTCTTAAAATCAACAGTATCTGCATCAAGCTTTGACATCTTGAGCAGATTTGTGATAAGCCATTTCATCTTATCAAGCTGTGTTTCAATTATGGATATAAATTCCTGCTGCTTGTCCGCCTTTTTCTCTTCCTTAAGAAGGTCGGTCATCACCATCATTGAGGTAAGCGGTGTTTTCAGTTGATGAGAAATATCTGCCAGCGAATCTGAAAGATAGGTATTATCCCTTTCCAGCAGCTCATTTTTTGTACGAAGAAGAATCATTACCTTATAAATATTATTTTTCAGTATGGACACTTCACCCTCAGAATTATCTGCGATATCTAAATCATATTTGCCTGAGCATATGAGCGAAAGATAATTGTTCAGTTCATTTAAAGCATCATATCTTTTCTTTGTATAATAAATAAAAATGCCTGTAACAAACAAGCCGAGCAGTGCACAAATTAGTGCGCACACCGGCTCAAAGAACAGACATATCATTGATAGCACAAATGTTAACAGGGCACCTGATGCCACTATTATTTTCATATCCTTATTAATCATTTTCAATCACATACCCCAAACCGCGAACTGTTTTAATAAATATCGGATTTGTCGGATTATCTTCAATCTTATCCCTTAATCTTTTTATATAGACTGTAAGGGTATTATCCTCAACAAAATCTCCGCCGACATCCCATATATTTTCAAGAAGCTGATTTCTGGACAACACACTGCCCCTGTTATTAAGCAAAATCAGAAGGAGCCTGTACTCCATAGCTGTAAGAATGATTTCCGCATTATTTTTATAGACTTTAGCCTCATTCGTGTTAATCAGCAGATTTTTAATTTTTACAATTCCGTCAGGTGACTCCCTGTTATATCTTCTGAGAACACTTTTAATTCTTACCAAAAGCTCCTTGACTCTGAAGGGCTTTGAAATATAATCATCAGCACCCATATCAAAGCCCATAACAACATTTACCTCATCATCAAATGCAGTAAGAAAGATTACAGGCAGATCACCGATTTCTTTAATCTTTTTGCAAACGTTATAACCGCTTCCGTCAGGAAGAGTTAAATCAAGTATATAAAGTGCAAATTTTTCATCAGCTATTATTCGGAGTGCCTCCTCCACACTTTTTGCAAGCGTTACAGTATAGCCATCATTTTCCAGCGAATATGTCAGACCAATACCGATAGCATCATCATCTTCCAAAAGAAAAATTTTCATAGTCTCACCTCAATGGTATTTTATCATATAATATAATTATTTTCCATTACAATCTTGTAAGGAAAAAGCACCGACTGATCGGTGCTTTAAATCTATATCATCCTTCATCAATAGGATTCTTATTATCTTTTTTAGAAGCTCTGCCGTATTTTTCCTCATAGCCGGGATTAATATAATCCTCAACAACCTTACCGTCACGGACACGGATAACTCGCTCCGCCTCTTCCGCAATTTCATTATCATGTGTAATCACAATAACCGTTCTTCCCTCATCCTTAAGTTCGTGAAGAATTGCCATAACTTCTTTTGTTGATTTTGTATCAAGGTTACCCGTAGGCTCATCCGCAAGAATAACAGGAGGTCTTGCCGCAATAGCACGTGCAACTGCAACACGCTGTTGCTGACCACCGGACATTTCAGCGGGAAGATGATTCATACGCGTACCAAGTCCTACACGCTCAAGTGCATCCATTGAAATTTCACGCCGTTCTTCCTTCTTCATTCCTCGATATACCAGCGGAAGCTCCACATTCTCCAGTGCAGAAAGCGATGCAATAAGATTAAAGCCCTGAAAAATAAAGCCAATCTGCTCATTTCTGATTACACTCATCTGATCATCTGTCAAATCATCAACAAGATGTCCGTTGATATAATATTCGCCGCTTGTCGGCGTATCAAGCAGACCGAGCATATTCATAAGAGTTGATTTACCTGAACCGGACTGACCGATAATAGCTACAAACTCGCCCTCGTCAATCGTAATGGATACTCCGTCAAGAGCATTTACCTGGTTTTCACCGGGATTATATATTTTATAAACATCGCGTACCTCAATAAGATGCATTGCTTTGCCTCCGATTTACAATTAGTATATTAAGATATTACAAGATATAATCATAAAAGTCAAGAGAATAATTATTATAATATTGTAAACAATATCCACAGGAGTGATTCATATGAGTATCAGCCTGTCTCTTATACACATCTCCGAGCCCACGAGACTAAGGCGAATCTCG
>ERZ1026947.800-NODE-800-length-15603-cov-6.592166_pt1 | contig 15603 bp, 18 predicted proteins | sample MGYA00519568_ERZ1026947 | MGnify/ENA primary metagenome ERZ1026947 (study PRJEB26926, sample SAMN06164744) | human gut metagenome | biome: ENVO:00009003; feature: ENVO:2100002; material: ENVO:00002003 | host: Homo sapiens | place: USA | collected 2012 ...
GAGATTCGCCTTAGTCTCGTGGGCTCGGAGATGTGTATAAGAGACAGGCAATATAATCTGCCGTGAGCACGATGCCCTGCCTTGCTTCGGGATCATCCAGTGAAGTATCCTCCAGTCGGTTCCTATATCCAAAGTTATCAGATATGCTATTGTAGTATGCTGTACTCAGGTATGAACCTCCAACAGCAACTGGTTTTCCTCTTAGTTCCGGATGATGTAGCAGCTCGATTGAGGCATAGCAGCAATTAATATCACTATGAAGTATGGTTCTGTCAGCCATGTCTTACGTCCTCCTTGTGTTTTTAATTATATCGTTATTTTGTCGATAATCAAGTGACACATCTGTCGCTTTTCTATATCTTGTCGATTTTATACTTGCATTCTCATATCAGTATGGATATACTAAACTTATGAAATTATATTGGAAATGAGGTGTAACGTATGCCACAAATCAAAGATATTATCGCCAATAACAGAAAGAAGAAAAAATGGTCCCAGATAGAGCTTTCCAGGGAGCTTGAAAAGGAAGGTCTCTCTATCGACCACAAGATTATATCCAAATGGGAACGCGGAATCTCCGAACCGGGAGCATCGGTGTTCCTGCAGCTATGCAGGGTACTTGACATCACAAATATATATGAAGCGTTCTTCGGTATCAATCCATCCGATCCAATCTCATCTTTATCCGAAGCGGGAAAAGAAAAGGTGCTTGACTATATCCATCTGCTTCACGCATCCGGATTATATGAGAAAAAGGTATGCAAGGTTATTCCATTCCGCAGGAAGATATCTATCTATGAATCGAAAGTATCAGCTGGTCTTGGAAACTTCCTAGAGGACGGACCATTTAAGGAGATAGAAATAACGGACTCTGCCTTTATCCCCGAAAATGCAAGTTTCGGTGTCTATATCAGCGGTGACAGTATGATGCCGGATTTTGAGAACGGGCAGATTGCATGGGTTCATAAGCAGGAAACATTGGAAAATGGTGAAATCGGCGTCTTCTCTTTCGACGGAGAAGCCTATATAAAGAAGCTTCGGGATGATAATACGGGAATATCCCTGATATCACTGAATAAAAAATATGCCCCGAAAGTTGTAAATGAAAATTCAGAATTCCATATCTTTGGAAAAGTGGTCGGAAAATCTGTCGCAAGTACTGTTTTTTGTACAGACTGATTCTGTATAATTGAGCTATCAGAAATTGGTTCAAGAGCCACCATAAGGAGATGATACATCGTGTGCGTAACAAACAACTTAAAAGAACTTCGTAAATCTAAAAATATCCGCCAGCAGGATCTCGCCGATGCGACCGGTTACAACCGCCGAGCCATCAGCCGGATCGAGCGAAACGAAGCGGATCCATCCGCTGAATTCATGCTCCGGATAAACTCCTGATCAAAGTACTCTTTAATAGTAAACTTTGGAGGTTCAGCTTTCGATTTATACTCTGTCAGGTTTTCCCTAATAGTTGTCTGTGCTCTTCCCAACGTACTCAAAGAACTATGATTTGCCAGTGCAACAGCGTAGTCAGCCATTGTAGTTCTAAGCTCATCTACCTTAGGTTGCAACTCCTGCTGAACTTGTTCTTCAAGTTCATCCATCAGAGCTTTCAGCCTATCTCTTTCAGCAGTAATTTTATCAAGTTCATTCTTTAGACTCTTTTGAACAGATTTAAGATCTGCCATCTTAGGTTCTAGCTTTTCTATTTCTGCTGTAGCGGCCTCAATACAAGAATCCGTCTTGTCCTCAGATAAATGATTAAGCTGATGCTTAAGATTGCCGGTATTCTTTTGCAAAAGAAATGAGCTCGGTAATCAGGATTTGTTCCTGTTTGCTTTGCCCATTGTAAATATAACACATCAAAAATCGCTTGAAAAGGGAATCGATGGGTAACTGACAGGTAGTTCGTAGGCAATCGACAGGTAATCCATAGGTAATTTTCTAATTATCCATGCATAAGACCCTTGGAAAACTCCTGCCCGAACTCAAGCTCTACCTCTATCCAGCCAATAGCAAACAATAATATGAAACAGAAAGAAATTGCAGCTCCAACGATCCCCACAGCAAGCCACTGTGTCTCTATCACTGATAAAATAAGAAGAATAATCATTGGAACAAATACCAAGCTTGCAGCTCTGCAATATATCTTGGATATAATATTTACCGCAAAACGAAGTGTCCCAAATAATAATATCATCGGAAGTGCAACAAGTACCTTAATTATTCTCATGATCAAATGCCCCCTTTCCCTTCTCATTAAGAACCTTATAAGCAATCAAACGAAGAACATATTCCGGCATAACACGACGGCCAAGCTCCCACTCCTGCATTGTTCTATAAGGAATGCCAAGCCAATCGGAAAAGTCCTTGCGGTTCATACCCGACTGCTCTCTGATCATTTTAAAAGAATAAGCCATCTTACGACGCTCTGCTTCGGTATCATCCTTGGAGGTTCTTTCAACCTCAATCTCAATTCCTTCTACGTTATAAATCTCAGTCTTCATAGGCACTCTCCTTTGCTCATGTAGTCAGTGCGTGTATCCTGCTATAAGTATAATATAGTCAATGACTACACGTCAAGAGAAATCAGCATTTATTTTCGCTTTCCCAAGATATATGCTTTACACATATACTTTTGGCGCGTATAATTTACATATGCAAAAAGCATATGCCAATTAGTTATATCTTTTTAGCATATATATCCTTATGCTTATCTCAAAGGAGATGACTTATGTTTAAGACCAATAATGAAAAAATCGGAAAACACCTTGGTGATTTGATTAAGAAAAGTGAATATAAGAATGACCGGCAGTTTTGTATCGCATATCTCACACTACGTGACGGCGAAGCTAATCCTGATGATATACAGAAGATGCAAAATCGTATCTGCCAAATAAAAAATGGGAAAAAGGGCGTTCAGATTGAAGACCTTCCGATCTTCTCTGATTTATTGGGAGTATCATTTGAGGATATTCTAAGCGCCGGAACTGCCCTCACTCCCGTACTAAATAGAAAAACCAATTATTCAATCGCTTTTTCAAAAGATCCGGCAGAATGGGAAGCATATATACAGAGAGACGACAAACTCATTCTTAATCCTGATGAATATGACAAAACAGCTATTGATTATGCTCTTGAAGCAGGCAACTACCCTTTTCTTAAATATCTTACAGAAAAGGGATATATATGGTTTGTTGGAGACGATAAAAAAGAGTATAATCTTGTATTTGGTGCTGGAACATCTATTAAACGTCGGGAAGTTGGATTTCTCGATACTTTAGACTCCCGTATGAAATACCAAGATGATCTTCGCTTTAAGATGATAGCTTTGGCTATCAGAGACAATGATTTTGAGATGCTGAGCGACCTTCACGCAAGAGAGATTCCATTACTGTATACTATTAACCCGATACAGCATTGGACATTAAAAGATAAACAGCTGCCCTCATCTTCCAACGTTGAGCAAATGATTAACAGCATTGCTGCAAGCAAAAACACTGCTATTTCATACTTCTTTGAAGAATTTGATACAGCAGAACTTAACTCATTACGAAGCACATTTGTCTTTCCATACGCCGGTCAAGTATTGGATGCTTTAATCAGCAGCAAAAGGACATTCGAAAGTAAGCTCTTTTTAGAAAAAGCCATAGAGCATAACAAAAAGGTACAGAGAAAACTACAGAAATTGGTAGATAAAAGTAAAGTCAGCTGCAAAGAGCTTTATAGTGCGACCCCTAATAACAATTATTATGACGAGGCATATTTCCGCAGAGAAGCTTGGCGAGAATACTATTTTTATCCTGAAAATGGATTCATAGCCTACTATATGCCATTCTATTCTAAAAACACTACAGGCTTTATAACCAATGTTATCAATGTGACCGTATCTTCTACGGATAAAGAAGTACAGTTCCTTATTGATGAATTGAAGAAAACCTACAACACCTTTATCAAACAGTATGAGAAAAAGGAGGCTTAACATGCGTAATCCAATTTTTGACTATGATGATGGAGATTTCATTTACCAGACTTCTGGCAATATGGGAATCGATTCTGATGGCAATCTGCATATGCGAATGGGTGATAATATATCGATGGACATGGACACTGGGGAGTTACACTTTAACTCCGGTTGGCGAAATGACGACGAAGACGATGACTTCTAATACAGTTTGAGCCAGGACTATATGCCCTGGCTCTTAATAATTAAAGGTGAATTATCTCGCATCCTGTTTTATCTCTTAAATACTCAGCAACTAATCTTCTAGTTTCTGTATTGTATGCCATTACTCCAACTTCATCATCCAAAATAGTTTTGTAAGAATACCGAATTGCTCCAGGTGTAATCGCATCTCCAGTTGTGATATCAATTTTCATCTTATTCGCAATCTTACCGTAATGTGCAACAAAGTATGCTCTTAAATTATTATAATCATCGTCTTCTCGGATAGGCTCAAGCTTTTCGAATGTAAACTCTATTCCATCACCTACATCAATCAAAAAAATCTCACGAATAATTTTTTCAATTTCCGTCTCCTCCATATTGATTCCAATTACTGTAGTATCCATATCCATGGTTGTTCTTTCAGCAATTCCTATCATCGAGGAAATAAGCAGTCCACCCTTTTAGATAAAATTGTCTTTGTATTTCGATTTTGATAACCTATCCAACACACGCTCCAACAAAAACATCTGCAGCACTTCCTGCGATTGCAGATTGCGTTTTCCTGCAAAGCTACGTATCTGTCCTTTCAACTGCTCTGGAGTTCTCTCTTTCATCCTAACACCTCCATATACGTCCTAACTTTCGGTTCCAAATTAAACTGTCTTGCATATTTAATGATCTTTCTTGGATTACACTTACCACTAAAATACTCTTTCAATGCCTGCGTATAAATCTGTGCATCAATGTCTTTTTTATCTCTGATTAAATCACATATGCCCCTTTCCAAATCATAAGCTCTTACATCATAGCCTTGAGGAGTCTTTATTGTAATGATTCCCAAATCCCATAATTCTTTTTTGCAATAATGAAATTTAGTATGCTCATATTTTTTCTTTATCCTCGACACATTGTCACCTTGAGGCACAGTTATATCCAGTTTATGAGGAACACGATCAGACATCCCATGTAAAAACAGTGCTGTTCCGTGCGAAAAAATAAGCTTATCTGATCTACTCTGAATAATTCTAAATTCATCAGGTTTATCATCTGCTAATACATAATTTCCATGAGATTCTTTCGAAATAATTCCTTTAACCAGACTGTCATAAATCAAAGCCCTGTCTATTCCTGCATTTTGAATATCCTGCGCAGAAACAATTCCACCATTTTGTTCAATAAGTAACTTAAGATGATCAATATAATAATCCATATCTATCACCCGCCTTCCTCAAAACGTTCTTTAGTTTTATCATTTGAAAGAACATTTGTAAATACTGTCCTTTAATTTTATAATATTAAAGAACGCTTTAAAAAAGCTTTTTATTTATTATGGAACCTGTACTGCCTTCAGCGCCTTATCATGCATTCTATGCGTGACTATTCACTTTTATTTGATAACAAAAAAGAGAGCCACAGAGTGACTCCCCCAGCGCAGTCCGGAAACATACATCTCATTCAATACAGATAATATACAAGATTATTATAAAAATGCAACCACAATCAAATAATAGCCTCTACTTTCGCATCTGCGGCACCTGTGCCAAGATCACTGCGGTGAACACAAGCACGCAGCCGACGATTTCCCGCGGTGCTAACACCTCATGCAATACGACGAATCCACCGAGCACCGCAAACACCGATTCCAGACTCATCACGATGGATGCAACTGCCGGATCTGCATATTTCTGTCCTGCGATCTGAAGCGTATATGCGATACCGCTCGAGAAGATACCCGCATATAGGATTGGGAACCATGCGGCGGCAAGATCACTCCATGCCGGCTGTTCAAAGATTGCCATACAGATCAGAGATAACACACCGTTCGTAATAAACTGGATGCACGAGATCTTCACGCTGTCACAGTCATTGAAATGATCAACTGTCAGGATATGTCCGGTGAAACAGACTGCACACAGAAGTCCGAGCAGATCTCCAAAATACAGATTGTCGATACCGCCGGACATGCACAGCATGTACATACCACCAAGGCAGACAAAAACTGCCACATAGACGATCTTATGTAATTTCTTCCCGAGTAATCCGGATACGATTGCAACCATAACCACATACGTTGCGGTGAGAAACCCCGATCTGCCGGAGCTGGCCACGCCTTCCGGATATGCCGCGATACCACTCTGCTGCAGATTCGTTGCGAAAAACAATACACAGCCACAGAGGATACCACCGATCACGGTCCGTTTTATATTTTCTTTTTCGACTGGTTCGCCACTTACCTTTGCTTTCTGATTCTTCATCCCCGTACGAATGAGAATCAAAATCGCAAGAAATGCCGCTCCAACTATGGAGCGGCTTCCGTTAAATGTAAATGTTCCAATCTGATTAGATGCTGTTGTCTGTGCTACGAACGTCGTTCCCCAGAAGAACGCAGCAAACAGCAACATAATACTTCCTTTAGTCTTTTTCATTTCAAGCCTCTTATTCTGCATCAATCGGATCTTTCTTTTTCTCAACTGCCTTGATCACCTGCAACACAACATACAGTAAAATCAGGCCGATTACCAGCGGAATCACAGGACTCTTCATTACTCCCGGAAGTCCCTTGCTATTACCAAAGAATCCGGCAATAATGTAAGTGACAAACGATACAAGTGCGACTGTAATCGCATATGGAAGCTGTGTGCTTACATGATTGATGTGATTACACTGTGCACCTGCGGATGCCATAATTGTTGTATCCGAAATCGGTGAGCAATGGTCACCACAGACTGCACCTGCCATACATGCAGAGATGGAAATAATCATCATCGTTGCGTTTGTTCCCTCGAACGCATTTACAACAATCGGAATCAGCATACCGAAGGTTCCCCATGAGGTTCCGGTTGCAAACGCAAGGAAGCATGCAATGATAAATACAAGTGCCGGCAGGAAGCTAAGCAGCGCATCCGGCGTACTCTTCACGAGCTCTGCCACAAATTCTTTTGCACCAAGGCTGTCTGTCATCGCCTTCAATGTCCAGGCAAATGTCAGAATTAAAATCGCAGGAACCATCGCCTTAAATCCTTCCGGAATACAAGACATGGATTCGCTGAATTTCAATACGCGGCGGAACATATAATAGATAATCGTAATCACAAGTGCAAAGAAGCTGCCATACATCAATCCAACCGATGCATCACTGCCCGAAAATGCTTCTACAAATCCAACGCCTGAGAAAAATCCACCACTGTAAATCATGCCGATGACGCAGGCTGTAATCAGAACGATCATCGGAAATACAAGGTCAATCACTTTACCCTTTGTCTCAACGACTTCATTTTCCGCGTTTGCATATGGGCGGTCCGGTGTCGTGTAGATATCGCCCTTCAAAGCGTTCTTCTCATGTGTCCGCATCGGACCATAATCAATCTTTCTAACGATCAAAACAATCATAAATATAATCGTGAAAAGCGCATAATAGTTATACGGGATTGCACGGATAAAGATGGAGAATCCGTCCTCTCCCTCTACGAATCCGGCTACCGCTGCTGCCCATGACGAAATCGGGGCAATGATACAGACCGGAGCTGCTGTTGCATCAATGATATACGAAAGCTTCGCACGCGATACCTGGTGCTTGTCTGTCACGGGACGCATCACGCTTCCAACTGTCAGGCAGTTAAAATAATCATCAATAAAAATCAAAACTCCGAGCGCAACTGACGCTAACTGTGCGCCAATCCGCGTCTTGATATGGGCGCTTGCCCATCGTCCGAACGCTGCCGAACCACCGGCTTTGTTCATCATACAGACCATAACACCGAGTATTACAAGAAATACCAGAATACCCATGTTATATGAATTGGTCAGCACGCGGACGATTCCGTCTTTGAATACATGGTTTACGGTTGCTTCAAATCTGAAGTCAGACCAGAACAGTCCACCAATCACAATTCCTAAAAAGAGCGAACTGTAAACCTCCTTTGTAATGAGTGCCAGCACGATTGCCACGACCGGCGGAATTAATGCCCAGAATGTTGCGTACATCTGTGGCACGTAATTTGCGATTTCTTCCATCTTCTCTCTCCTCGTTTTCTTTCTTATTGTCTGCCGCCCATATTCAGTTGGCGACATAGTATCTGGTACATCTTAGAGCATGGATGAACGAAGCTCTTCCCCTGTTTTATTCACGAGGTAAGCCGGTGCAATATCAAATACGGTCTTGCAGCCGCTTGCTCCCTCATTTGCAAGTCGGTGAGCCGCTCTTGCATAAGCGATCAGTACGCTGGATGTAAACTCAGGGTTTGAATCAAGCTTCAGGCTGTACTCGATGATATGCTTGTTCTCCTTATTCCAGCCGGTCACGCCACTGCGGAGTACAAATCCGCCGTGTGGAATTCCGCTGTGATTTGTCTTCAGCTCTTCTTCCGAAATGAAGTGAACCGTTGTATCGTAATCTGCGAAATAGTTCGGCATTGTCTTGATTTCTTCCTCAACCTTTGCCGCATCTGCGCCCTCTTCAAGCACTACAAAGCACTCTCTTGTATGCTTCTGTCTTGTTGTAAGCGCCGGATTCTCGCCGTTACGAACTGCCTCAAGTGCAGACTCTACCGGAATCGTATACTGCTTGGCATCCTTGACACCTGCGATACGACGGATGGCATCGGAATGTCCCTGACTGACACCCTTGCCCCAGAATGTATAATCATTTCCCTCCGGAAGCAATGCATTTCCGTACAGGCGATTCAGTGAGAACATGCCCGGGTCCCAGCCAACGGAGATAATTCCGATATGTCCGCTTGCTTTTGCGCTTGCGTCCACATTCGCAAAATGCTCCGGGATTCTTGCGTGTGTATCGAAGCTGTCGATCACGTTGAAATATTTTGCACATTCCGGTGTCTGCTCCGGAAGATCGGTTGCGCTTCCGCCGCACAGAATCATAACATCAATTTTATCCTTCCAGTCTGCCATGTCCTTTACGTTGCACACCTTGGCTGTCTGGTTCTTAATAACCAATTCATCAGGATTTCTTCTTGTAAATACGGCAACTAATTCCATATCATCGTTCTGGTTGATGGCTGCTTCTACGCCGCGGCCAAGATTTCCGTATCCGTAAATTCCGATTCTCGTCATTTTGTTTTCCTCCTTATTCTATCTCCCTGCATGAGAACTTCTACTCTTTCTCCGAGTTATTCTGGATTTTCATTCTACGCAGACGCGCTCTCGCTCACTTCCGCACATAGCAGACACTAAACTCACTGCGTTCGTTAAGTGCTGATGTGCTCCAATGGTCTGCTTTAGAATTGAAAATCCAGAACAACTCGAATCTACATATAGCCTCTCATGCCCGAAGGTTGAATCAAATTAAAAATTTACAATCGAATCCACTTTAGCATACTTCGTTGCTTTTCACAACAAAATTTCGCTACATCGTACTTTTTTGTATGTTTTTCGGGGTTATTCTTTGTTTTGTTGTTCGGTTGATGTGGTGGTGCTTGTTGTGGTGTTTGTTGGTTTCCTGCCGTACACATAGCCGTAGAAATCGGTGTTGATGACTTCATCGGACATGTAAAGCTTCGTTTCGACTTCCTTGATCGTATCGTTGATGTAGGATTGCGAAACTGTCTTTTCATCCACGTAGTAGGTCACTTCTCCGGTTTTCGTGTTGTAGCCGATCTTGTCTGTCTTAAAGCTATGGTCGGCGAAGATAACAAGCTCTTCTGAATCGGACAAGATATCGTGTCCTGCGAGGATGCGGGAGTCGTATGTCACGCCAAGCAAATTCAGGACGGTAGGAAGAACATCCACGCTCGCACAGAGCTTCTTGACATGAACCGGTTCTTCCATCGATGCAGACCAGATGCCAAGGCAGGAATGATGTTTTTCAAATGCATCGTCGGATACATTCTTGCCTGCAAGCGCATCGTAGCCGCTGTCTGTCAGTCCATATGGATAATGGTCCGGTGTCACAATGAACACGGTCTTCTCCAGCTTTCCGGCTTCATCCAGCTTGTCGATCAGATCCTCTAATGCTTTATCGAGCTCCATCTGTGCCGCGATATACGCCACCGCGTCTTCCGGCAGATCCATTCCTTCTGTGCATTTTTCTGCTTCCTCACGGTTCTTCAGGCACATGGCATTGTAATCGTAATTATATGGAAGGTGCCCGCTGAATGTCATAAAATACATCAGAAACGGTTCTTCATTAATAAACTCCTTGTATACCGCCTCGATCGTATCATAATCGGAATATGTCACATAGCTTGGGATATCCAGACCATAATCGATTGCCTTGAAATCATATCCCATATTCGCATGTGTCTCACTCCGGTTATAATAATAGAAGTCAAAGTCGTGGTATGCTTTGCTTGTGTAGCCTTTCTCATTCAATGCATTGCCAAGTGCATACGGCTGATATGTATCTGCTGACTTATAAAAGCTCCACTCTGAGGAACACGGATACTGTCCCAGACAGTCTACAAATTCTCCGTCAATCGTACTGTGATACCAGATCGGATTATAGTAATTCTCAAATACAAAACCATCATTCATGATCTTATAAAGCGTTGGTGTGCAGTTTTTATAGATACCGTATTTGCACAGGCTCTCCGCGGTAATGCAGACAACATTATACCCTTCAAACATGCCCGTATATTCATTTTTTATCGTCGGCGTCTGCTGCGCGCAATAAGCGGACAGATTCTTCAACTGCTCATCCTCGGCTGCCTGATACAGCTTCTTAAAATCGACCGCCGGATCAACCTGTTCTACATACACAGGTGCCGCATCCGTATCGGTTGCCGTAGCTTCCATTGCATCACTTTCGGTTGCCGTCACATCATCTGGCTGCATATCTGTATCATCCAAAGTAAATGTCACATCTTTCTTTCCACCCGTGATCATCGTCTGCGCATCCCGCACAGTCGTCACACATACGCCGAGCTTGTTCATCGAAAGCTCCAGCACATACTGGTTGTGGAACAACTGATACGGCGAATACGTCGCGCGTCCCTGCACATTCAGCAGAAGGATGGAAATGGCACACAGACAAACCGCACTTGCCACACTTATAAGCCTTATTTTCATCTTCGGTCTGTCAAACTTTATCAAAAATACACGCAGCAAAACAAGTGCGATCACCGGAAGTAAAAACAGCAAAATCCAACCAACATTCTGACGGATCTTCTCAAACATCACGACCTTGAAATCCATCGCGTTCCCGGCACCGCCGACAGACACCAGACTTAAGAATGTCCCAAATATCCGGAAATAGATGAGCTGCACGATATCATACACGCAGAACACGGTAAGACCGACATATGCAATGATCTCATTTCCGATGCGCGGCAGCCATACAGTGAGTGCCGCCAAGAAAAGCCCCAACGTGGCACCGAACAAAACCGGATAGATGCTCGTGCTCTCCAGTTTCTGATAAATTGCCAGATGAAACAGCACCTCCAGATAGATGCCCGCGCCCGCAAAAAACGGGATGCGCCAATACGAAAATACATATTTTTCCTTCTTTAGTCTTATAGTCTGTATCTGATTTTTCATTGTAATCCTCCAAATCTCGCATACGCTCTATCAACCGTGCATTTTATTATATATGATTTTTCCTTGTTTTTCACTATCTTTTATTTTATAATTTAATGTCAGTGTTTACGAAAAATAAGGAGGTGCCCTATGGCTGAAGCATATTCAAATTTTGCTGCTGTCTACGATGCGCTCATGGACAACATTCCCTATGACGCATGGGCGGACTATCTGCACAGCCTGCTTGTGGAATATGATATTGCAAGTGGCATTCTGGCAGAGCTTGGCTGTGGAACCGGAAATATAACCGAGCGCATGGCAGATTTCGGATACGACATGATCGGTATCGACAACTCCCCTGCCATGCTGGATATTGCAAATGAAAAGCGGGAACAAAATCATTCTTCATCGCTCTACCTGTGTCAGGATATGCGTGAGTTTGAGCTATACGGAACCGTTGCAGCTATTGTAAGTCTCTGCGACAGCGTCAATTATATTACCGAACCGGACGAGCTTACGCATGTATTTTCGCTCGTCAATAACTACCTTGATCCGGACGGACTTTTCATCTTCGACTTCCATACGGAGCATTATTACCGGGATGTTGTAGCCGAAGCGACGATTGCTGAGGATCGGGATGATATCAGCTTTATCTGGGATAATTATTATGATGAAGAGGAAGCGATCAACGAGCTTGCTTTAAGCCTGTTCGTAAAGGAACCTTCGGATTCCGACGATAACCTGTTCCGCAAATATGAGGAATTACATGTGCAAAAAGGGTACACACTAAAGCAGATGAAACAGATGGTCGCTGATTCCGGTCTCACCCTGCTTGCGGCCTATGATGCATTCACACATGAGCCGGCAGACGAGGAATGTGAGCGGATCTATATCATCGCGAAAGAAACACGAAACAAGAATTCAAAGAAACAATATATACAGTAATTTTGTATACCACTGCATCAATCATAAATAACAACACATGCAAGTATATATACAAAATCCAAACACTCATTTTTAGGAGGATACATTTATGGCAGATACAATGATTCGTGGCATGGCAGCGAACAAGCAGGTTCGTTTCTTCGCCTGCAACTCTACTGATACCGTAGAAAAAGCAAGAATTACACATCACACAAGCCCGGTTGTTACAAACGCACTCGGCAGACTGTTGACCGGTGGCGTACTGATGGGCGCCATGTGTAAAAATGATACCGACAAATTAACACTCCGTATCCAGTGTCAGGGGCCGATCTCCGGTATGCTTGTCACTGCCGATGCAAACGGACATGTCAAGGGATATGTCAGCGAACCGGAGGTTATGCTTCCTGCAAACGATGTCGCAAAGGCTGTGGATCTCGGTGTCTTAAGCGTCATCAAAGATATCGGTCTGAAGGAGCCGTATATCGGCGACACCCATCTGGTAAGCGGCGAGATTGCAGAGGATCTGACCTACTATTTTGCAACAAGTGACCAGATTCCAAGCTCTGTGGCTCTGGGCGTGTTGTTCAATGACGATACATCCGTAGCAAATGCCGGTGGATTTATCATCCAGCTGATGCCATTTGCTGAGGACGCATTGATTGACGAGCTGGAGAAACGTCTGAAAGGATTTTCTTTCACTGCTCTTCTCAAGCAGGGCATGTCTGTGGAAGCTATCGTACGGAAATTGTTTGAAGGCTATGATGTCGAGCTGACCGATTCCATGCCTTGTGCGTATGTCTGCGATTGCAGCAAGGAGCGTGTCGAGCAGGCAGTTATCAGCCTTGGCAGAAAAGAGCTTGGCGCTATGATTGCCGATAACAAGCCAATTGAAGTTGTGTGCGACTTCTGTCACACGAAATATACATTCTCACCGGATGAGCTGTTGAATATTCTGAAGAATAAATAATCCGCTTATCCGATATAGTTTTGCATCACCTAAACAAAACAGATGGTACAAGCTGTGATATAAAATAATACATCAAACACGATCACAAGGAGGTTGGTAATATGGAACGAATCGATTTACATGTACATTCCAATGCGTCCGACGGTTCTCTGACACCGGCAGAGGTTGCCGACGAAGCAATGCGGATGGGACTTTCCGCGATTGCCCTGACCGATCACGACACGGTCGATGGCGTGGCAGAAATCTTAGACTATACAAAGGACAAGCCTTTGGAGGTAGTGCCGGGCATCGAACTGTCCTGCTACTATAACAATCGTGAGATTCATATTCTGGGCTTCTATATGGACTATGAAAACCCGGAGCTTCAAAAAGAGCTTGCCGTATTAAAGGAAGCACGTGAGGGAAGAAATGAGAAAATGGTGGCTATGATGCAGGCAGATGGTCTCCCTGTCACGATGGAGAAGCTGCTTCACGGCAATCCGGACAGTGTCATCACACGGGCACATTTCGCAAGAGTTCTCGTCGAGGAAGGTGTCTGCAAAGACAAGGATACCGCGTTCCGCAAATACATCGGCATCGGCTGCAAATATTACCTGCCGAAACCACAGGTTACCTGTGAGACTGCCATGCGTATCTTAACGACTTATGGCAAAGCGGCATTTCTGGCACATCCTCTGCTCTATCATCTTGGTTATGCACAGATTGATGAGCTGTTAGCATATCTGAAAACACTCGGATTAAAAGGACTTGAGGCATTCCACTCTTCGAACAACCGCTTTGAAAGTGAGAAGCTCCGCTCGCTGGCTGCCAAATACGGACTGGCAATCTCCGGTGGTTCGGATTTCCACGGGGTTGTGAAGCCAAATATACAGATGGGAATCGGACGGGGAAATATGAATGTTCCAAAAGAACTGTTGGATATAATTAAAACTTTATAATTGTATCTCCGCGAATAATATATATGATATAGAAAATAGCACAGAATGATTAAACACAGACGCGCTCTCGCTCACTTCCACACGCAGTGGTACTAAATTCGCAGATTTACGATTATTGATTATTATCAATTATTGATCTGCTCATTAAGTACCAGCGTGTTCCAATGGTCTGTTTATTAATACATTCTGTGCTATTTTCTATAATTCACGATTTCCCGCGAAGATAAAAATCTATTTTGACTCTTATTACGATTTTAACTGTAATCACACAATTCAATCTTTGCGTAATATCTTGCTGAGTTTCTTGTTGTTATTCGTTATTTCCCCGTCTGGCAAGGATTCCTTACCTTGTGTTAAGGAAGAATTTATGTCTACAGTTTCATGATTCCGAGTGTCTGCAGCAAAAGCAGGATCAGGAAGATTGGAGCGATGACCTTTACCATAGCAGTGTAAAGCCGCTTTCTTCCCATCTTACAACCGCTCTTTTCTACTTCTTCGATCACAGTCTTCGGTTTGATGACCCATCCAACGAGAATACAGGTTGCAAGTGCTACGATCGGCATCAGCAGATTGTTACTGATGTAATCCATGATATCTAGGATCTGCGCCGTTGAACCATTCGGAAGCTTGAACTCAAAGTACAGCTTGTTGTATCCGAGGCAGACAATGATACCAACGATCAGTGCGAATATTCCCTCGATTGTGCCGGCCTTTGTTCTGCTTGTATGGAATGCATCCATAATACATGATACAACTGCCTCCATGACGGATACCGCACTTGTAATTGCAGCGAACAATACCATTGCAAAAAAGATTGTACCGATTATATTTCCGGCAACACCCATTGCAGCAAATACCTTTGGCAAAGATACAAACATCAGACTTGGTCCGGATGACATACCCTCTGTTCCCATAAATGCATACACAGCCGGAATGATCATTGCACCTGCAAGAAATGCAACAACCGTATCAAAAATCTCAATCTGATTAATTGATTTTCCAAGGTTTGCATCATCCTTCACATACGAACCATATGTAATCATGATACCCATTGCCACAGACAAGCTGAAGAACAACTGACCGAGCTGTCTCTTATACACATCTCCGAGCCCACGAGACTAAGGCGAATCTCGTAT
>ERZ1026947.802-NODE-802-length-15593-cov-3.946583_pt1 | contig 15593 bp, 14 predicted proteins | sample MGYA00519568_ERZ1026947 | MGnify/ENA primary metagenome ERZ1026947 (study PRJEB26926, sample SAMN06164744) | human gut metagenome | biome: ENVO:00009003; feature: ENVO:2100002; material: ENVO:00002003 | host: Homo sapiens | place: USA | collected 2012 ...
GTCGTCGGCAGCGTCAGATGTGTATAAGAGACAGATCGCCCACGCGCCGCGTCCATAGGCGTTGGGCACTTCGGGCAGCAGGCTCAGCAGCGGTTCGAGCACCACCGACGTGGCGAGCATGAAGACCACGCCCCAGAGCAGCAGGACGGGATTCAGTCCGCGGGAAGAGAAATGCGCGATGATTTTCGGGCCCCGGCGCCGGCTGCGGTAAAAGAGAAACCCCACGAGCGTAAGGGCCATGGCGACAAAATAGGATACGGCGTTGAAACGCCCCACGAGCATCTGCTCGGCGGCGCTCACCGCTTCGTCAGCACTCGCCAGCAACGCCTGATCGGGCCACTTGCAGCCCACCAGCAACGCCGTGACGGCGCCTATGACCTGCGCCAGCAGGAAAATGCCGAAAAAGACCAGATAATCGGCCAGTGCGGGGAATTTACCCTGCAGTTTCCAGATTTTACCGGCGGCCTCAGGAGCCGGCGCCGGCTCCTGCACGGGAGCCTCTGCTTTTTTTTCTGTCATATAGCGTGTAACTATCAATCCGTTCCGAGTTCAAAGATAAGCAATTTTCGGTTACGGTTATGGATTTCCATTTAAAATCATTAAATTTGCCCGATTATAAACCCGATCGAAACATGGCAAAGGTTATCGCATTAGCGAATCAGAAAGGCGGCGTGGGCAAGACCACGACGGCCATCAACTTGGCGGCCTCGCTGGCCCTGCTGGGCAAGAAGGTGCTGCTGCTCGACGCCGATCCGCAGGCCAACGCCACCTCCGGCTTGGGCTTCGACATCAATCTGGAGGGCGTCTACGAATGTATCGCCGGACTCAAAAAGCCCGAAGAGGTGCTTCTCCAGAGTCCCGACGTGAAGAATCTATGGGTGCTGCCCTCGTCGATCGATCTGGTGGCCGCCGACACCGAACTGCCGAAAATGGAGGATGCGCACCATGTGATGAAGCGCATCGTAGACTCCGTCCGCGACCGCTTCGACTACATCTTCATCGACTGCTCCCCCTCGCTGGGCTATACGACCGTCAATATCCTCACGGCCGCCGACACGGTGCTGATTCCCGTGCAGTGCGAATACCTCGCCCTCGAAGGGCTTTCGAAACTGCTCAACACCATCCGCAAGGTCAAAAGCGGCCTGAACCCCGCACTTGACATCGAGGGCTTCCTGCTGACGATGTACATGCGCAACAGGCTCAACAACCAAGTCGTGAACGAGGTGCGCGAACATTTCGGTCAGCTGGCCTACGACACAATAATTCAGCGCAATATCCGTTTGGGAGAAGCCCCCTCGCACGGAAAGCCCGTCATGCTGTACGATGCCGGGGCCGTGGGTTCGGAGAACTACCTCACCTTGGCGCGGGAGTTCCTCAAACGCAACCGTAAACGAAGCAAATAACAGAACGCAGCTATGAAACAACCGAAGGGATTAGGGCGCGGACTCGACGCCATATTCGGCACCGACGCCGTAGACGCCAAGCTCAAGCCGATGAGCCAGATGACCGAAATCGACATTGCGGAAATCATTCCCAACCCCACGCAGCCGCGTACGCAGTTCGACGAAGAGGCCCTCGACGAGCTGGCCGACTCGATCCGCCAGCTGGGCATCATCCAGCCCATTACGGTCAAGAAATCGGGCGACGGCAAATATATCATCATCAGCGGTGAACGCCGCTGGCGGGCGGCGCAGCGCGCCGACCTGAAGAGCCTTCCGGCCTATGTCCGCGAGGTGGACGACGAAAACCTGCACGCCATGGCCCTCGTGGAGAATATCCAGCGGCAGGACCTCAACGCGATCGAAATCGCGCTGGGCATGCAGCGTCTGATCGAGGAGTGCAACCTCACGCAGGACGCGCTCTCCGAAAAGGTCGGCAAGAAACGTTCGACCGTCTCGAACTACATGCGTCTCTTGAAACTGCCCGACGAGGTGCAGCTGGCCCTCAAGGAGGGACTGATTTCAATGGGACACGCCAAGGCCATCGCCGGCGCCCCGCAGGAGCTGCAGCTCCGCACGCTGAAGAAGATCCTCAAGAAGAGCCTTTCGGTCCGTCAGGCCGAGGAGCTGGTGCGCACGCTCACCGAGCAGCCCGCCGAAGCGGCACAAAACATGGAGGACGAAGAGTATCCCGAAAGCTATTCGCGGCTGGTGGAACAGCTCGAAAAGTTCTTCTCGCAGGAAATCAGCATCAAACGCTCGAAAAACGGCGGCGGACGGATCGTCATCGGCTTCGACGACGACAAGGACATCGAACAATTCATCGAACGGTTCTCCGGTCGCCTCAAATAAAATATGGTAAGAATCCGGTTCAGACACCTGCTGCCGATACTCGCGGCACTCATGTTGTGGCTTCCCGCCCAAGCGCAGCTCCACCGCGGGGCGCGCACCATCGTGCGCGGGGGCATGCTCGTGCAGCGGGATTCGCTCGCCTCGAAAACCGACTCGCTGGCCGACCTCTCGCTGGTCCGCGAACTGGATTCGCTGATGACGGGACTCTTCGCGGCCGACTCGGCCGCCGTCGCGGAGCTGCGCACCGACGACATAAGCAAAGCCGACTCGCTCTACCGGCTCAAAATGGCCGGCATAAAGATCGAATCGGACACCACCAAGCATAAACGCGGCTGGCTGATGAGCGATTCGATGTCGCTCTCGAAGGTGTGCTGGATTTCGACCGTACTGCCCGGTTACGGACAGATTTACAACAAACAATACTGGAAACTGCCCGTTCTCTACGGCACCTTGGGCGCGGGTCTGGCCCTCTATCTCCACGAAAACAAGACCTACAAGCCCCTCAAGCGCGAATACGAAGCCTACACGAACAAAAACCTCTCGCGCACGCCCGAACTGGACGCGCTGCAAAGCAGGATGATCCGCAGCAACACCCGCAGGCAGGTCTATCTGGGCCTTACGGTGGCCTCGTACATCTACTTCATCGGCGACGCCGCCGTGAACTACTCGACCAACGAGGTATCGGACGTCAAGAAAGCCACCACGCTAGCCTGCATCTTCCCCGGCGCGGGACAGATTTACAACAAAAGCTATTGGAAAGTCCCCTTCGTCGTGGGCGGTTTCGCCGCGATGATCTACTGTATCGACTGGAACAACCGCGGCTACCAGCGTTTCAAAAAGGCATACCGGCTGCTGAGCGACTACGAAAAGAATCCGGACGCCTACCCCGACGGCCCGACCGACGAATTCCACGGCCGCTACTCGGCGGACTTCATCCGCAACCTGCGCAACAACTACCGCCGCAACCGCGACCTCTGCATCATCATCTCGGCCGGACTGTACGTCCTGCAGATCGTGGACGCCCATGTGGACGCGCACTTGAAAGACTACGACGTCTCCGACGACCTGTCGATGAATCTCGAACCGCTGGTCGATTATACATACGTTCCCTCCGCCGGCGGCAACCGTGCGGTATTCGGGTTCAACCTGAGTTTCAAATTCTAACCGATGAGAATCCTCCTGACCATAGTGCTGCTGATGGCCGTCGCTGCGCCCGCATCGGGCCTCGACCGCAAACCCCGCAAGAAAGAGAAGAAAAAAGCCCGGACCGAAGCCGTCGCCGAACCCGTGCCGGCCCCCGTTCCTCCGGCCGCAAAGCCCGCACACACCGAGCGCAAAACCGAACCTGCCGCGCCGGCGCCCGCACCGATCCCGGATAACGACATGACGCTGGGACTGACGGCCGCGCAGGCCGATTCGCTGGTCGCCGTATGGCGCGAAAGGCAGTGCTGCGACTCGTTCAGGGAGTTCTTCGACAACTATATTCTGGTGGACAGCACGCAGACCGGCGCTGTTCCCGACTCGGTCTATACCCGGCGTCTGCGCGACCTCGCATCGCCCATCCAGCTCCCCTACAACAGCATCGTCCGGGGCTACATCAACCGTTACACCGACTCCCGCTACGGCACGATCAGCCGGATTCTGGGCATGTCGCAGTACTATTTCCCGCTGATCGAGGACGAGCTGCTCAAAGAGGGACTTCCCATCGAGCTGCGGGCCCTGCCGATCATCGAATCGGCGCTCTCCGTCACGGCCGTATCGCCCATGGGCGCCGTAGGACTGTGGCAGTTCATGCCCTCGACGGGCAAGAGCTACGGACTTGAGGTCAATTCGCTGGTCGACGAACGCCGCGACCCGGTCCGTTCGACACAGGCCGCCTGCCGTTACCTCAAAGACCTTTACGCCATCTACAAAGACTGGTCGCTGGCCATCGCCGCCTACAACTGCGGTCCGGGCAACGTCAATAAGGCGCTGGCCCGCGCAGGCGAGAAGAGCCGCACCTTCTGGGACATCTACGACTACCTGCCCCGCGAAACGCGCGGCTACGTCCCCGCCTTCATCGGTGCGTCGTACGCCTACGCCTACCACCGCCAGCACGGCATCGAACTCACCGAAGCCCCGATTCCGCTGGCCACCGACACCGTCCGCATCGACCGGATCATGCACCTCCAGCAGATCGCCTCGACGATCGACGTGCCGATCGAAACCCTGCGCCAGCTCAACCCGCAGTACAAACTCGACATCATCCCGGCCACGACCAAACCCTATACGCTGGTGCTTCCGCAGCGCAGCCTGACGCAGTACGTCGCCAACGAGCCTGCTATTCTGGCCAAAGACTCGCTGTACCTCAAGGAATACATCAACCCGGCGAACCTCGACAAGAAGCGTCAGGAACGTTCCGGAACAGTCTATACCGTCAAAAAGGGCGACACGCTGGGCGCCATCGCCCGCCGCTACCGGGTGACCACGGCGCAGCTCATGCGCTGGAACAACATCAAGAGCGCCCACAAACTCCGCATCGGACAACGGCTCCGCATCGAAGGAAGGTAAGATGATCTGCGACCACGATACCATTGCAGCTCCGGCCACCGCCGCAGGAGGGGCGCTCGCCGTCATCCGCGTAAGCGGCAGCGACGCGCTGACGATCTGCGACCGCATTTTCCGGGGAAGCGCGCCGCTGGCCGACGCCGGAGGCTATACGGTTCATTACGGCCATATCATGGCCGACGGGCGAACGCTCGACGACGTGCTGGTCACGGTATTCCGGGCGCCCCGTTCCTATACGGGCGAGGACGCCGCCGAAATCTCGTGCCACGGTTCGCAGTACATCGTTTCCGAAACGCTGCGCCTGCTGACCGCCGCCGGCGCACGCATGGCCCAACCGGGCGAATTCACCATCCGGGCCTATCTTGCGGGCAAACTCGACCTCTCGCAGGCCGAAGCCGTGGCCGACATCATCGCCTCGTCCTCGCGGGCGTCGCACGCGCTCGCCGCCAACCAGATGCGCGGGGGTTATTCCGAAGCGTTCGACACCTTGCGCGAAAAACTGCTGCACCTCACCTCGCTGCTGGAACTCGAACTCGACTTCTCGGAAGAGGAGGTCGAATTCGCCGACCGCACCCAGCTGCGTGACACCATGCGGCAGATCAAGGAGCGGATCGACGCCCTGCGCAGCTCGTTTTCGCTCGGCAACGCCATCAAGGAGGGAGTCGCCGTAGCCATCGTCGGAGCGCCGAACGTCGGAAAAAGCACCTTGCTCAACCGCCTGCTCAACGAAGAACGGGCCATGGTCTCGGACATCGCCGGCACGACGCGCGACGTCATCGAAGAGCGCGCCAACATCGACGGGATCGTTTTCCGGTTCCTCGACACGGCCGGCATCCGCAGCACGAACGACACCCTCGAACAAATGGGAATCGCCCGCACCATGTCGAGCATCGAACGGGCGCAGATCATCATCCGCCTGATCGACGCATCGCAGCCCGCCGTACCCGTATCCGGCGGAAGCCCTTCATCCGGACAAACGGGCCGGAAGTCCGCCCCTGCGGTTGCGAGCGCCGATTCGGCCGCCGACACCCCAAGCCCGGACTTTCCGCTCCGTCCCGACCAAACGCTGCTGACGGTATACAACAAAATCGACAAAACGCCCCGATTCGCACTTCCCGAAGGCGCCGTCGGCATCTCGGCACGCAACGGCGACGGCATCGACGACCTGCGCCGGATCCTGCGCGACGCGGTCGATACGGAAGCGCTCTACCACGGCGGCACGGTCATCTCCAACAGCCGCCATTACGAAGCCCTGACGTCGGCGTCCGAAGCCCTGAGCGCCGCCCTCGACGGCCTGCGCGACAACCTTCCGACCGACCTGCTGAGCGAAGAGATCCGTCAGGTCATCCGCCATCTGAGCGGCGTCACCGGGCAGGACATCGTCCCGGAAGAGGTCCTCAAAACCATATTCTCGAAGTTCTGCATCGGCAAATGACGGCTTGTAAACAGCCATAACCAACTATAACCATTTAGAATAAAGTCGCTGTATATCAGTGACTTTTGTTTTTATGTACTTTCCAGACCGTATTTGGAAGTAACGGTTTTTATCCATATTTTTCATACGTATTTCTACCGTGACAGAAATTCACGGTTTACCAAAATATCACAGTGACGCATTAGTTGACGTGTGTTGACAATGGTTTACATGTGTGGACAAAAAGGGAAATTAAAATTCATGTAAAATGGCAGAAAATAGGACGAAAATATGGAAGTAAAAAGAATTTGTCAATGGTGCGGAAAACCGTTCATCGCACAGAAAACAACTACCTGTTATTGCAGCCCGCAATGCTCGAAACGAGGTTACAAACACCGCATGATGGAACGGAAGATGGAGCTGCGCCATATGCAGGAGATGCAGGAATTGCGCTCGTCGCTGGAAAAGCAGGAATACTTCACCTTTTCACAGGCTGCACGTCTGATGGGTGTAAGCCGCCAGTACATCTACAAACTGGTAAAGGAAGAGAAACTCCGTGCCTCCCGGCTCAGCGGAAAGATGTCGCTGATACGGAAAGCCGACATCGAACTCATGCTCAAAAGCAAACCTTATGAACGGCTGGTAGCAAAAAACGACTTTGACATTGCCGAGTATTACACCGCCGAAGAGATTGCACAGAAATATAAGGTCAATGCCAAATGGGTATGGACTTATACACGGCAGCACAAGGTCCCGAAAGTGAGAATCCGCCAGTTCAACTATTACAGCAAGAAACATATTGATGCCGCCTTTGCCAAATATGAGGTGGACTCCGACCTGACGGAATGGTACACTCCCGAAGATATTCAGGAGAAGTACGGCATGACACGTGTCGCTATCCGTTCGCACGTCTACCGCAACAATATCCCATCGAAAAAAGAACACGGGCAGATATTCTACTCCAAACTCCATTTCGACCTCTCGAAAAACTCTGCGGAGGAGAGCAAGGCCGAATACTACACCGTCAAGGAGGCAATGGAAAAATTCAAACTCTCCCGAGACTCGGTTTATAATATCCTGCAATTCCATCAGATCAGCCGAGAGAAGAACGGGCGCTTCGTCCGCTTCCTGAAAGTGGACTTTGACCGGGTTATGGGTGTCCGTAAGTGACCTGATTATAGGCTCCCGTAAATTATTCCAAAATTAATCTTCACTGAAGGTGGTCTGCATGGTTACATTACAGTGATTTGCCAGCGAATTAATAACAACCATAAAAATATAACATTATGAACGATTGTAAAACCGTAACATTAAGAACACGTCCTTTGAAAAACAGGATGCTGTCGTTTTATCTGGATTATTATCCTGGGTATAGAGACAAGGAAACAATGAAAGTTATCCGTCATGAATCGCTTGGCATTTATATATATGCCAATCCGAAGAACAAGCGGGAACAGGATTTCAACGAGGTAATGGCCGAGAAGGCTGAAGCCATCCGTTGCCGCAGGTTCGAGTCGGTAGTGAACGAACGGTATGACTTCTTCGACAAGTACAAACTCAAGGCTGATTTCCTGGAGTATTTCCGTAATCAGCTCCGTAAACATGACCCAAAGTGGGAATTTGTCTATCTCCATTTCAGCAACTTCGTGCATGGGAAATGTACTTTTGAGGAGCTCGACATTGATCTCTGCAACAAGTTCCGTGAGTACCTGTTGACGGCAAAGAAACTCAAGCGTAACGGACACATCACACGAAACTCCGCATCGGGATATTGGTCTACATTCAGGGGACTTCTGAAAATCCTCTACCGTAACGGGCTGATCCGCACCAATGTCAACGACTTCCTCGAAAAGATCGAGACCGAGGATGTGGTCAAGGATTATCTTTCGGTGGAAGAACTCTACAAACTGGCCGAGACACCCTGCAAGAAGCCCGTGCTGAAGACGGCATCGCTTTTCTCGTGCATGACCAGCCTGCGCATCAGCGACATCCTCGCCCTCTGCTGGGAGGACATCGTGGACTATTCGGCCGGTGGCAAGTGCGTACACATCATCACCAAGAAGAACCGCTCCGAGGACATCATCCCCATCAGCGAGGAAGCACTGGACCTGATCGGCTACAGCCCTGACAAGCGGGGAATGGTATTCAAGGGATTACAGCGCTGCTGGACCCAGACTTACATGAAAGGGTGGATTCGTTCGGCTGGAATCACCAAGAAGATCACATTCCACTCCTATCGTAGAACATTCGCTACGCTGCAAGCGGCTGCTGGAACGGACATCCGCACCATACAAAGCATGATGGCTCACAAGAGTATAACCACAACCCAAAGGTACATGAAAGTAGTGGACAGCAACAAGCGTGAAGCTAGCAAGAAAATCACCCTGATGCGGAAAGACTGACAGGCATTTTGACCACCTGTTTTAGCGGATATAGTTTGATTTTGAGCGAAAAATCGGACTATATCCGTAATTTTTGTGTAAAATCGGACGATTATAACTCATTATTTATCAGTATCTGGAATAACGCACATAACTTTGACGTACAGTAATTCCAAATAGTGATAGGAGATGACAAATACAGAACAAATCCGAACTAAGAAAATAAGTTTTATCCTTGCGCTATCTGTTATCATTTTTGCGGCCATAGCCACTTATTTTACCCTTTGCCATGACATCAACATCATGCGCATAACAACTCCTGTAATTCTCGGACTGGCGATGTCCATCATATTGTGTGGAGTCCTGCAGAAATTTTTCTATAATTGGCTGACGAAAAATCCCATCCACTTCTCTTTTGGTGAACAATCCTCCCCTGTTATAGAATCAGAGAGCACCACTGAGCCTATTTGTATTGCCGAAACACCGCCTACCGAACAACCGGCGGATTCTTCTGAATAGGAGTATTCTCCATCCGCACAGTCAAATCAAGAGCCTGTCGTCCCCGATTGTTCCAATGAATCTCATTTGGAAAAGTATGATTCCATTCTGGAAGAACTCAAAGAGAAAGAACTGAAAAGGCAAGTAAAGGTTATGGATGCGATTCGGGAATATGTAACCATCAAGACCGCCCCCTATCTCTCCAAAGAGGCTATAGCTACTCTAATTTCCAACATTGAGTACATGGCTTGTGATCAGCCGGAGCTCTATAAACCGATTCGTTCCAATATTGACAATCCGCTACGGTCACCGGGACTTCGTCATCTGGCGTGGAATGTAGGTGAACGATTGAGAGTACCATTGGCGAAAAGAGCCGTCTTTATCAAAGAATCATTTCCATACGAACTTGAAAACGCGAGTCATGAATATCTCAGACTTAATTTGCGGGATCAGGTAGCAAGTCAGATTCCAATTGATGTACCTGAAAAGGGAGACTATCACTTCCATTTGGAAACAGATAACGATGAGTCGTAACAAAAAACGTATGCAGATGAAATAATTAATCCGGTCTGTATTGTTCTGCAAAGCTTCATTGGGTTGGTTCGCAGCATGTTAAACGATTAAAAAGTTATAATATGAAAACAGACCAACTTACATTCAATGACTTGCCGGCAGTAGTCGGCGAACTTTGCGACCGGATAGCAAGCATGGAAAATCTGCTGACGGAAAAACTGTCCAAGCAGCATGAAGTAAAAGAAAACATGCACGTCCCCATGACCGTGCAGGAAGCTTGCGCCTATCTCAAAATGCCGTTATCGACCTTTTATTACAAGGTCAAAAAAGATGATATTCCAGTCATCAAGCAAGGGAAACATCTATACATTTACCGAAATGAACTGGACAAATGGCTGGAATCCTCCCGAAAGAATCCGGCTCCGCAAACTTTCGAGGAAGAGAACGAAGCCATGCTCGCTTCCCATCGCCGTAAACCTAACCTTAAAAACTGGTAATGATGGAGAAGACGGACGAAACGATACCTTCACGTGAAGAACTGGCTGTTTATATAGAGGAAGCGGCCGTGAGTGTCACGAATAACTACGAAGAGGCACCGGCGGTGTTGATGGTGGATGATGCTGTTATAGGCACATTGGGGAATTTCAGCGCTTCCATCGGGAAAGCCAAAAGCAAGAAGACTTTCAACGTTTCGGCCATTGCCGCATCAGCATTGAGTGGCCGTACTGTTCTTCGTTACCGCTCCATGTTCCCCGAGAACAAGAGGAAGATTCTGTATATCGACACGGAGCAGGGACGCCATCATTGTCAACAGGTACTGAAGCGCATCCTGCGTTTGGCGGAAATGCCGGATGACAAGGTGCCGGAGAATCTGATCATGTTGTCTCTGCGCAAGTTTGCACCAAGAGTGCGCCTGTTGATAGTCGAAGAAGCTATCGGCACCACACCTGATTTGGGTCTGGTCATTATAGATGGCATCCGTGATTTCCTTTACGACATCAATTCATCCAGTGAATCTACCGAAGTTATCTCGAAATTTATGCAGTGGACGGACGACAAACAAATCCATATCCATACTATCCTGCATCAGAACAAGAATGATGAACATGCGCGTGGTCACATCGGCACGGAACTCAACAACAAGGCGGAAACCATCCTGCAGGTAGAAGTAGACAAAGAGGACAAATCCATAAGCGTGGTCGAAGCCGTGCACATCCGGGACCGGGACTTTGAACCTTTCGCTTTCCGCATAAACGAAGACGTCCTGCCCGAACTGGTAGAACCATATCTGTCCAAAGAGAAGAAGAGCGGGCGACCAACCAAAGAACCGTTCGATCCGGAGAGGGAGATTCCGGAGACTGTACATCGTGCTGCAGTGGATGCCGCTTTTGCCAATGGCAATATCGGCAGTTACGATGACTACCTGGAACGTCTGAAAGAAGCTTACGGATTGCACAATGTAAAGCTCGGCTACAACAAGGTTGTCAAAGTAGCCACCTTTCTTGGCAACAAGCAGATGGTCATAAAGGAGGGAAAAAATTATATTCTCAATCCAGAATGCCATTACTGAGTACAACTTTACTTTATTGCAGGGGCGTATATATTAAGAATAAAGCAAAGTCGGCAGGGAATCATCATGTGAGATACTCATTTTCTCCCCTCTTTTAGTGGATAATATTATCCTGCATTTCCTTGTCCAAGTGCCAATTCATTATACGCATCTGATATGGCTTGCGGGGAAGGATAAACAGGTAACTGTTTTGAGATATGCCAAGGTATAACCTCACTGCGTTACGGTTGTACATTGGCGCTCTTGACTGCTCAGTTCCTTCGCCAGTACGGTACTCGCAAGCTCGCACCTTTTCAACCATTATAACAACGATTCAAATGAAAGAAAATATTGTCAATACATCAACTTCCCCGAAAGAAACAAGAAGCGTCTTTGTCGGGGCGAAAGTCACTCCCAGCCAGAGAGACCATATAAAATCACTGGCCGAACAATGCGGCATGACCGTAAGCGACTACATATTGTCATGTGCGTATAACTTCAAGCCCAAAGCGAGGCTTACGAAAGAAGAGGCGGCACTGCTGCAGAATCTGGACAATTGTCGTTCTGATCTCGTAAAATATACCTCCGCACTTCACGGAATGTCCACAAAGCAGCGGATGGTAATGTTCAATCAGATTCCGTTCATGGTCGGCTGGCTCGGAGAACTTTCCAATGTTGCCGAAGGCGTCTGCCAATTCCTGGAAGCCGTAAAGGAGAAAAACAGAATTCCGTCCAACCCTCAATCCGAAGAAAAATGATTGCAAAAGCCAAAGCCATATCTTACGGTATCAATGACCTTCGTTATATTACTGGCGAATCAAAGCACAAGAAGCATCCGGAAAAAATATATCGGGTATTGGACAATCTGTTGCCCCCGGAACTGGACGCTATGGGGATATGGAACTCCATGCAGTTGCCCCTTGCCCAGCATCGGCCGATAAAGAATTCCATAATCAGAATAGAGTTGAGTCCATCGCCTGAGCATACCAGTTTCTACGACATTGAGGACTGGCAAAAGCTCTGGCACGAGTTCGCTGAAGAGTTCGACAAACAAACGATTACCGGCAAGGACGGGAAAGTCCGTTCATGCCCGACCAATCTGGCAAACAGCAAATACACGGTTTACCTGCACATGGAATCCAAAGGTAAAGTTCCCCATCTCCATGCTGCAATTTGCCGCTTTGATGAAAACGGGAACATCAACAATGACCATAACATTCATCTACGTGCACAACGTGCAGCCGAACGAGTTGCAGTGAAACGTGGCTGGAAGACTGCGGAAGAAATCCGAAGTCGCAACATTCCGGAAGTAAGCAGAGAGTGTATGGAGGTATTGAGAGCCATGCCATCGTGGTCATGGGAAGAATACAAGAAGGCACTTGCCCGGAGAGGCTATTCCGTATATGAACGGAAAGACAAGAAAGATGTTCTCCGTGGATATGCGATACTCAAAGGAAATGCCAAATACAAGGCTTCCGAACTGGGAGTAGCCCGTAACCTGATGATTTCCAAACTCCCCCGTACCTGGCAAAAGCTCCATTACCGGGAGAGGCTTGCCGCTCAGGTCAATACCTCTCAAATCCATCGACCGGAACCTGTTCAAAGACCGGTAGCCGGTATGGACTATACTCACTATCGTTCCGGCTCGGTGTCTTACACGCTTTCTTCCCATAGCGGAACGGAACAGCGTTTCTATATCCCGGAGCGGGTACTTGACTATTTCAATGAAGAGTTCGACTACCGGGAGGTTGCCAACAGCAGCGAGCTGACAGACATAGCCGTAGCTATCTTTGTCGGGATGCTTGATACGCCAGCCGTATCTGCCGGAGGTGGTGGCGGAGGTTCGCAAAGCAATCTTCCATGGCGGGACAAGGATGATGACGACCTGCAATGGGCCCGCCGCTGTGCCCGTGCTGCAACCCTCCTATTGGGTAAGAAACCGAGAACAGGATTAAGACGATAAGATTATGTTACAAGCATACAAAAAGCGGCCGCCTCGTGCGGCCGTTAACACTGGTGAATAACACTCATGAATTACATTATAAACTAGTATTCTCTGATTACTTGCTCAAACCTCTACTTATCTGAATATTCGACATACTTTCTACTCTTTAAACATCTCTGCAAATAAAAAATTATTTTCTTCTGTCGTAATAGTATGATTCTTTAGGATAGAGTCCAGAACGTATGTACTAAAAGGCGAAATATTAAACATATTGTCCTTAAGATAATCACAAACAATTTCCCATAAATTTATTTCCTTTATAGAAAGCATGTAGCCCAACTTTATTAGTGAGTCAAAATCAATTATTACAGGAACGGATACAGATACTCCTCCAAATTTATAGCCTTTTTCATTTAATATTTTATCAAATGCCGCGATTACTAGAGCATTAACGCCGAGAGATGAAAAGGCAGAATCTGTTGTTACAATTATAGGGCAAATTTTCTTTATAAGATTCACGCCACTATCATATTGATCAAAAGAATGTTTATTGAGCAAATCATCAATTGTCGCCAATAATTGTCCGCCTCCTTTACGTTTATATTTTCCATGTGAATCAATACCGTCATAACAAATGCGTTCCAAAATCTGCTGTTTCATGAATTCCTCATTCTGTGAAAATTTCACAGAATCGCCAAGGGTCAAATCTTTATATTCAAACAAAAATAGAGTATCACCTTCACGCATATAGAAATCAGGAGCACCTGTCATTCCATTAACGTTGAGAGTTTCACCTTCAATCAATTTGTCAGCAATGCCATCAAAGCATTTATGCAAAAATGGATACAACATCTTTGGCTCTGAAAATTCTTCACCTAACACGCTATTAAAATGTGGATAATCAACATATTTCTTTCCATCCTTCGTTAATAAATCGTGTTTTTTAATACTCTTAAAAAAATCAAACTTCATCCCTTGATACATCTTATCTACAAAAGATTCGCATTTAATAAGAGATAAATTTTTTTCGATACTCTCAAAAGGAAATGATCGCGAAGATAAGCCATTCCTTGATTACTATTCCATAGTTCTTTAAGAATTCAGCTTTCGTATCTATTACAAATTGGCCGAAAAAAGAATGTACCGATATTGGCAAAGGGTTATTAGAATTATCCAATAAAATATATTGATTCTTAAGAGATGCTTAAAAAAAAAGAAAAGTTGTTAATAGGTATTCTCTCCAATGTCCTGTTTTGTGGTCTGAATAAAACTTCGGCAAATAAGTTGAAAAGACGGGATCTGTTTCGCAAAATTTAAAAAACTGAATAGCCTTATAAAACTGTGTTCTAAAATCCTTATGTAATTTAAACTCAACGATCGGCAAATCTACACGCATTGAACCTTTTGCAAGAAATAGAGGATCTTTCTCAGGATCAATTTTTTTACCACAATCGTTAGACCAACCTATATCCGTCCATATTTGATTACAATATAAAATAGCTTTATACGCTCCTTCCATCTCATCTTGACATAAATCTAATATATTATCATCAGGTTCAAATGGCACGTAATTCGACAAAGCAAGCCGAAACATTAAGAAAGATGTGTCACATGACATTAGCAACGGCATATTATTATTTTTCTGAAATAGCCAAGCCTTACGTCTTGCTTTTGCATCAAGCCATGGACACATTTCCTGTATCATCTGTTTCTGAGTGGTAAAATCCGAGATAGCATACAATACCTTATTTTGTAGTGTTACCACAAAATTTAACAAAGCAAGAGTAGGAATATCCTTAATCAATAAATATGGATCAACCTTATCATAATCGTTATATAATACGCTGTAACTTATAGCAACCTGCACGTCTGGTAAAGCAGGGTGTATCGGATTATTATGAAGTTTCATATTCTGACATATAAGTAATTTACTTTATAAATCTGGAAAATTTATAAATATATCTTGTAGATTATAATATAACAAATACTATCCAAGTTTTGCTTTCGGAAAAATATTTGCACAATCTACTAAGTAATACAAAATCATTAAATTAAGGATGATTTTCCATTACTGATAGCCTATGACTTTACTATAGAGACATAGTAAGTAATGGATTATTGCAATGTATTCTCTCCCGTAAAAGTATGCTATGATGAGTAGCTGTACATTATATTCACACAAATCTCATTCCTATCCAGATTGAAGAGGTATATGAGAAACACATTGTTGACAAACTCAATGAATTGGTCGAAATTATCGTTTTCGAGAATGAAACGTATAGGTGGTAATTGATTTTTTACTTCCCTTTGTATAAAAGAACAAATAAGATAGCTCAACAAAGTTTATAAATATAGCATTAAACACTCTATTTCATCAATATTTTTATTACTTTTGTAGAGGATTAAACCTAATCTGTCTCTTATACACATCTGACGCTGCCGACGACTAGTCGAG
>ERZ1026947.813-NODE-813-length-15341-cov-6.768285_pt1 | contig 15341 bp, 14 predicted proteins | sample MGYA00519568_ERZ1026947 | MGnify/ENA primary metagenome ERZ1026947 (study PRJEB26926, sample SAMN06164744) | human gut metagenome | biome: ENVO:00009003; feature: ENVO:2100002; material: ENVO:00002003 | host: Homo sapiens | place: USA | collected 2012 ...
AGATTCGCCTTAGTCTCGTGGGCTCGGAGATGTGTATAAGAGACAGACCATATACTGGTCGACCATGCCGTTCATACTGCACAGGTTCTCATTGATATTGGAAATATCGCTCTCCGAAATTCCGGATATATAAAAATTACCATGCGTCTTTCCTTCATTGATCTGCTCTGTGACCATCTGTGTCAGTTCTTCCATACTGTACGCAGTTTCATCCGGATGCAGATACGAACCGATGCGGAAATTGAAAAAGTAAAACACAAGGATCACAGCCACCACAAGCACCGGAAAGATAATGTGCATTTTTTCCTTTTTTTGCTTCATTTAATGCTTGCTCCTGTCTTTTTCTTCCTCGTCAGACTCATCATCTTTTCCATTTCCACCTTTGCCTATCATGATCAATACAACCATCAATACGATGGAAACGATCAGGCAGATGGCTACCAAAAGTGGTTTGCCGCTGTCACCGGTTGCGATTATATTTGCAAGAATTGCGCTCATAATTATCTCCTTATCCTGACAACTGTGAAACAGCTATACGATGAACATATATTTCAATCTGATTCATTCGATATACAATGTATTGAAACCAAGTAGTTCTAAACGTTCTGTATCACATATTCTAATCATACGCCACCGCCGTCAATTCGCCATCCATGGCTCAATGACGGCTTGTTTGAACATCGTGTTCAAACATGGCTGCTTCTATTCACAGAACATTAAGAACTACTAAGTTTCAAACATATCGTATATCTGTATGAAACCGATTGAAATATATAATATACTTTGTTCTCTCTGTTTCGCAGTTGTCTCGTATATGACTATAATATTATGTAAATCATTCTAATGTATATAAAGATAAATCGCAACCTTTTTTCGCGTTTGTCTTGTCGGTTCTTAGGATTTGTTGTATATTATATTTCAAACATTAAATACCTGTAAATATTTACAATATCTTTGGCATATAGCACAAATCAATCCCTTGTTATGTGCCTTAGCACAACGCAAATTATTTACAGAAGATAAAGCGAGGTAGATTATGGCACAGTTATGGGGCGGTCGTTTCACAAAGGAGACAGACCAGTTAGTATATAATTTTAATGCTTCGATTAGTTTTGATCAGAAGTTCTACAAGCAGGACATCCGCGGCAGCATCGCACATGTGACAATGCTTGCAGCAAGCGGCATCCTGACTGATGCGGAACGCGATCAGATTATCGATGGTTTAAACGGCATCCTTGCCGATGTAGAAAATGGAACACTGGAGATATCTTCTAAATATGAGGATATTCACAGCTTCGTCGAAGCGAATCTGATTGACCGGATCGGCGATGTCGGCAAGAAGCTTCACACCGGACGTTCGAGAAATGACCAGGTAGCACTCGATATGCGCCTGTATGTACGTGATGAGATTCTCGAAGTCAAGAAGCTCCTCGTGTCACTGATGAAAGAGCTTCACATTTTAATGAAAGAAAATGTAGATACCTATATGCCGGGCTTTACGCACCTGCAGAAGGCACAGCCTGTTACATTTGCACACCATGTTGGTGCATATATGGAGATGTTCAAACGTGATTACAGCCGTATGACCGATATCTATACACGTATGAACTATTGTCCGCTTGGTGCAGGTGCACTGGCCGGAACAACCTATCCGCTGGATCGGGAGCTTACTGCCAGCCTTCTGGATTTTAATGGTCCAACTTTAAACAGTATGGATTCGGTGTCAGACCGTGACTATGTGATTGAGATGCTTTCCGCATTCTCTACAATCATGATGCATCTGTCCCGTTTTTCTGAGGAGATCATCATCTGGAATTCAAACGAATACCAATTTGTAGAATTAGATGACGCGTACAGCACCGGAAGTTCGATTATGCCGCAGAAGAAGAACCCGGATATTGCCGAGCTTGTCCGCGGTAAGACCGGACGTGTGTATGGTGCACTGATCTCCATCCTCACAACCATGAAGGGCATTCCACTTGCATATAATAAGGATATGCAGGAGGACAAGGAGCTTACCTTCGATGCGATTGACACGGTCAAAGGATGTATCGCCTTGTTCACAGGTATGATCTCTACGATGAAGTTAAACAAGCCTGTCATGGAAAAAAGTGCCATGAACGGATTTACAAATGCCACCGATGCGGCTGATTATCTGGTTAATCACGGTGTTCCGTTCCGTGATGCGCATGGTATCGTTGGTCAGCTTGTACTCTACTGCATCGAGCATGATAAATCCCTGCTTGATATGTCCATCGACGAGTATAAGGCAATCAGCCCGGTATTCGAGGATGACATCTACGATGCGATCAGCCTGAAGACTTGTGTCAGCAAGCGAAATACGATTGGCGCACCGGGTGAGGAAGCTATGAAGCAAGTGCTCGCGATCAATGAAGAATATCTGAAGAATTTATAATGAATACGTAAATGCAAAAGTTTTATATACTTCTATGAGTTGTACACAATTACATAATTCTACGCAGACGCGCTTTCGCTCAGTTCAGCACGTAACGGTACTAAATTCGTGCTACGCACTCATTAAGTGCCGACGTGCTTCAATGGTCTGCTTAAGAATCAGTAATTATGTACAACTCTATTTACTTTTTATATACTTTTGCATTTACTCACACTTCCACACATTGATTTGAACATATAGAATATTTTTTGAAGGGAGTTAAACCTTATGAATAAGACAACAAAGGCGAAGTATGACCTCGCGACGCGCATGTTGAAAGTGGATATTTCGGTAGATGAAGTGGCACTGATGTCCGGACTCACGGTTGATGAGATTGAGAAGTTAAAGGCCGGGATTGAGCCGGAAGAGATTATTGACGAGGCAGCTTTCGCGGAGAAAGCTCTGAAAGGCAAGGACAAGTAATGCGCAAGTGAAACAGAACCTGATAGATGTTTCTGATTTTTCTTTTGTTTCACAATCATCATAAAAAGAAAGCGATTCGATGAAAATCAAATCGCTTTCTTTTTATATATTACTTCTTACACCTGCTCGTACAGTCTCTGATAGATCTCTGCGGAATTAGACCAGCTGTAGTTCTGCTGCATCGCACATTCCTGCATACATTCCCAGGCATTCTTCTTGTCGAAGTATACCTGCTTTGAGTAGTTGATCGTATTCAGTAACTCATGTGCGTTGTAGTTTGCGAATGAGAATCCGGTTCCGCTTCCCTCAAATTCATTGTATGGAATAACCGTATCCTTAAGTCCGCCCGTCTCTCTTACGATAGGCAGTGTGCCATAACGAAGTGCCATCAGCTGCGTCAGCCCACATGGCTCGAAGCGCGATGGAACCAGCATCGCATCACACGCTGCATACATCTTGTGCGACAATTCGTCTGAATAATAAATATTCGCAGATACCTTTGCCGGATGGATGCCCTGATAATAACGGAACATATCTTCATAACGGCGTTCGCCGGTACCAAGTACAACAAACTGTGTCCCGTCCGTACATATATCATTCATAACACGGTCAACCAGATCTAAGCCCTTCTGGTCTGTCAGTCTGGAGATAATACCGATCATATAAGCGTTCTTATCTTCCGGAAGTCCGAGTTCCTTCTGCAACGCAAGCTTATTTGCCACCTTGTTCTTGCGAAAGTTCTTCAATGTGTAATTCTTATAAATCTTCTTATCTGTAGCCGGGTCGTAATCCTTGTAATCGATACCATTTACAATGCCCCACAGGCTCTGGTTTCTCGCGCGAAGCAGACCGTCTAAGCCCTCGCCATAGTAAGCTGTCTGAATCTCCTGTGCATACGTATTCGATACCGTTGTGATCTTATCTGCGTAAACAAGACCACCCTTGAGCATACTTGCATCCTTATCGATCTCCAGCTTATCCGGTGTGAACAGATAATCTGGAAGTCCGGAATACTCCTGTATGGTCTTGATATCCCATCTTCCCTGGAACTGCAGGTTGTGGATCGTCATAATCGACTTCATACCGCTATAAAATGGATTGTCTGCAAACAATGTCTTCAAATATACCGGAACCAGTCCTGCCTGCCAGTCATGGCAATGCACGATGTCCGGCTGGAATCCGATACTTGGCAGGATAGAAAGCGCTGCCTTGCTGAAATAGCAGAACTTCTCGATATCCCATTTCATATCATCACTGTAAATATTGAAACCATTAAAATAATATTCATTGTCAATAAAGTATACCGGAACACCCTCATATTCCAGATACATAACCCCTACATACTGCTGCTTCCAGCCAATATCCATATGAAAATGCGTCAGGTAACGCATCTTCTCCTTGAATTTTGCCGGCAGGCACATATAATTCGGAATGATGACACGCACGTCATACTCCTTTTTATCAAATATCCTCGGCAGTGTACCAACAACATCTGCAAGTCCGCCAGTCTTGATAAATGGTACGCACTCCGATGCAATATAAGCCACTTTCTTCATGTTTTTTGTCCTCCCATATCCGACTCTAAAAGTCTCGTAACAAAGTTACTTTAATTTTAGCATAAGCACTCCGATTATTCAATCCATTTTATGGCACATTCTGTCAAAACTCGTCCGGTTCTACCGGCTGGATAACCGCCGCATCTTCTGCAGCATTGCCCGGTCTACCTCCGTCTCTCCGTAACGGATATCCTCGTAGCAACGTGTCAGTTCCGTCACATCTGCCAGCGACTGCTCACTTAATTCCTTCTCGATTTCCCGTCCGGTTTTTGACTGGTCCAATGCGATGTCGTAACGATAGCGCTCAATACAGTCCTTGTAGCATCGCCTTGCCCGCTGCCTGCGCGACAGAAACCGTTGCTTCTCCTCCGCACGCGTCCGTTGTTCCTCTTTCTTCCTTTTTACCACAACCAATTCCACCTGATCGGTCGAGAGATTGCGTCTGGACATTAAGAACCGCACGAACCACACCATCAGCTTATATGCGATAAATACTCCAAGGCAAATGAGCCCGACATATAACACCGGCTCGAGCGTCTGTCCAATGGAACGAATCCCCGCTGGCACACCCCCATCGTCAAATTCCTGATGCTCGCTCGCCTCCGCCTCTCCACTGCGGAACCAGAAGCTTATATAGTGATAGAAAAGTCCGATTACCATCGCGATTACACGAACCACTGCCAGTATCGCCTGCCCGATCAATGCAATCACTCTGCGAAAATCAAACACTTCCCCAAGTACAAGTCCAAGCGTCAGACAGAGAATAATCGCACCAACCATGATCGTATTTACAGACAGTATCTGCCGGATCGGAATTCCTGATACATGACTGGTCGCGTCCAGATAATTTTCCATGCCATCGGTATACACAAGTGCAAGATACAGAAAAAGCAGACACAACGCTGTCACATATGCATAGATATGCAAACCTCTTACCGACAGATAATCACTTACCAGATACACAATCAGACAAAGCAGGAAAGATGGCCACGGAAGTTCATCCATCTGCTTTCTTTTATTTTGCCACGTGCTTTTCACAGATGCCCCAAGAAGATAACATGGTATCAGGAAATAAAACCACTGCGTCTCCATCGATAACGGAAGCAGGAACATCGGCAGCCGCAACACCACATGTCCGGCAAACAGCCATACATAATGCCCCGCCTTCTCCCGCAGAATATATGAATACACAAACATCGCACCCGTGATTGGAAGCAGAAAGTAATGCACATCCTGTTTCAAAAGCACCACTTCAAAAAAGGCAAAACACAGACTGCAGCAAAGCCATTCATATAACAGATGCAGAAGCTTCGTGATCTGTAACAATTTAGATTTCATTCCACTTCACCTCCACACCCTGCATATAGCCACGCCATCCGGTCTTCTCCTGAATATCATAATACGGAACTGCCATGTGCAGCTCCGGGTGATTTTTGTGCATATAATCAAGCTTTATCAGCAGATCCTCCTTGTAATAGGGAGAAATAATCACATACGTTACCTGCTCTTCGATCTGCTGTATCTCGTTATCTACCAGCTGCATAAACGCATCAATCCCTGCATTTTCCCGGATACGTGCCAGATATTTGTCGATTGTCATTCCATGCTCTATCGACATACCGGCTTCCACACGCTCACAGGATCCGGTCACGCAGTCAACCCCGTTTGATACAAGTTCCACCGACACCTTATGCTGCAGAAAATAATCCGCAATCGTTCCCGCCATACGGATACTCATTTCCTGCAAATATTCGGTCTTTACCATGATATTGGTTTCCAGATTGAGCAAAATCCGCACACGCTGTTCAGATGTATAACCATACATATTTACCATAAGCTTTGACGCTTTCGCCGTTGCTTTCCAGTTGATCTTCCCATAGGTATCACCATAGGTGTATTCCCGGATTCCCCGGAATGTATAAGGATCCTCCATCTGGTTTCGTCTTGTCTCAAGCTCCCCCAGCAAATGCGTGCAAAACATCGAAAGCTCAGGAGATACCACACGTTTCGGCAGTACATACAGCCACGCATCAGCTTTCCGGCTATATGCGAAATTCGTCGTCATAAAGAAATCACGTGCCGTCATATTCAGACTTGGTATGCCAAACAACCCCCGTTTTCCGGTCTGGAATGGCAGACGTCGCGTAATCTTCCGGTAGCCAAGCACAGAGAACACATCGTTTCGATAATAGCTGTCGGTCACGACTGTATTTTCCGTATCCGCAAACTGAAAGGAACGGTTGGTTGAGAATTTGACGTGAAAGACAGGCAAAGGCAGAAACTTCCCATTGTAGATGACTTCTGTCAGGGCACTCGCATCCCCTTCTCTGACACATGTATCCTCAAATGAAATTGTCACATCGAGATTCCGGTTCCACCACTTCGCATACAGACGTTTCTGCACAATATAAACCAGACTCGCAATCACAAGTGCAACAATCAGATTCACTGTTTCCACTCCTCCACCGGTACTTCGACCATCGCTATGATCTTCTGCATACGTTCATGGTTATCCTTTGTACTTCCATACGTCAGAAGGCGATGTGCCAGCACACATGGAGCAAGCAGCTTCACGTCATCCGGTATCACATACGTTCTTCCCTGCATCGCCGCATAACACTGCGTTGCACGGACAAGTGCCAGCATCGCACGCGTGCTGACCTCTGTCATGACTCCCTGATCCATGCCGATGTCCTCCACGATCCGGACGATGTATTCCCGGATACACGGATGTACAGTTACCGTTCTTGCAGCCTCCCGCATCTTTAAAATCTGCTCTGCTGTACAAACCGGCTTCAGCGAAAGAAGTGGATGTTCTCCCATGAAGGTTTCCATCACGCGCAGCTTTGCCTGTGTGTCAAGCTGTCCCATCGAAAGCTTCATCATGAAACGATCAATCTGCGCCTCCGGAAGCGGATAGGTTCCGGTTGTCTCGATCGGGTTCTCCGTCGCAATTACGAAGAACGGTTCTGCAAGCGGCAATGTCTCCCCATCGATCGTCACCTGCTTTTCCTCCATCGCCTCGAGCAGACTCGCCTGTGTCCGTGGCGTCGCACGGTTGATCTCATCGGCAAGCAGAACATTTGTAAATACCGGGCCTCTCACCAGATGAAACTCGCCATCCTTCTGGCTATACACATTTAACCCCGTAATATCACTCGGCATCAGATCCGGTGTAAACTGCACACGTTTCTGTTCTACATCCAGCAATCTTGCAAATGTCTTGGCAAGTGTCGTCTTTCCGCTTCCCGGACGATCTTCTAAGAGCACATGTCCGCCCGCAAGCAGCGCCACCAGAAGCTTCTCGACAACTGCCTCCCCGGAGATAACAACCCTTGATGCCTGCGTAATCACCTTCTGCGTTATTTCTTTCACCTCTGTAACTTCCATAATTCCTCCTATTTTCTATGTATTTCAAACTTATCTCTTCTCATATCCCATAATTAAATTTATTCTAGCATAATCTGTTAAAAATGGAAATTTTTTTACACGATTTCTCGAATCTATGCTATAGTTTATTTATCATATTTCAGGAGGTTTCCTATGAATTGTAAAGCATGCGGACATGCATTAAATCAATATGGCATCTGTCCGGTCTGCGGCTGGCAGGATCCATCGTATGGTGGGCAGGCGCTCTACAACGGACAGCAGATACAATACCAGCAGCCATCCTTTCGCGGACAGCAGATGTACAACGGACAGCAGACATACAACCAGCAACAACCGTATGACGGACAGCAATTGTACAGCGGACAGCAACAGTCATACAATGGTGAACAGGGGGATAATCAGCAACAGCCGTATAATAATCAGCAGATATACAGCGGACAACAACCATATAACGGACAGCAGACGTACTACCAGCAACAACCATATGGTGGGCAACCGGGGTACAGTCAACAACCATATAATAATCAGCAGATGTACAGCGGGCAGCCGGTGCAAGCCAAGACTTCACCGGCATCCCCTCCGAACCAACAAGGGAAAAAGAAATGGCCACTCTTTGCAGGAATCGGAGGACTTGCGGTTGTTCTTGCTATCGGTATCACGCTTATCGTCCGCAATCGTCCGGTCAAGGATTTAACCAACGACGATCCGGAAATCACAACCGATCAGACAACCACGCACACAACGACAGAGACTGCAACCACAGAACCTCCACAGGGGGCGGCAGGAACGAAAACGATCATGATCTATATGGTCGGCTCTGATCTCGAAAGTGAACACGGCGCGGCTTCGACCGATATTGATGAGATGCTTGATTCCGGATTTGACGACACTTCGATGAATGTCCTTCTCTACACGGGTGGATGTTCTAACTGGCAGGATCGCGATATCCCGGAGGATTCCAATACAACCTTCCTGATAAAAGGCGGAAAACTCGAGCAGTTAGAATCATCCTCTGCTTCGAACATGGGGAATCCGGATACACTTTCCGAATTCTTAAATTATGGTTATACGAATTATCCGGCTGAGACCTATGGAGTCATCCTATGGAATCACGGTGGTGGTGCATTCTTCGGATACGGCTATGACGAGACAACGAACGACAGCCTGACCTTGAATGAACTTTCTGATGCATTTGCGAATTCACCGTTCCATGATGATAACAAACTGGAATTCATCGGTTTTGATGCCTGTCTTATGGCGAACATCGAAACTGCACACACACTGACACCATATGCAAATTACATGATTGCATCACAGGAATCAGAACCCGGTTCCGGCTGGTACTATGACTTTTTGAAGGATATTGCTCCCCTGCAGTCCGGAAAAGAAATCGGAACCGCAATCGTGGATTCCTATATGGATGAGACGACGGACTATATAAGCAGCATACCGTTTGCATATTGTCCAATCTGTCTCTCCGTTATGGATCTGAGTCAGACTGAAGCAGTCGAAACTGCTTTGAACAACCTTTTCGCGAAGGTTGGGGAAGATTTCAGTGAGTCAACCTACTCCAAGTATTCCTCCTTCCGGAAAAACTCCAAGGAAATTGCCGCGGATTTTTCTTATGCGGAAGGCTCCTATGATGTTGTTGACCTGATGGATTATGCCAAGCATCTGCAGGCTGTATTTCAGCCGGAAGCGCTTGCTTTGGTGGGTGCATTGGATTCATTCATTGTGTATTCCGATGCAAATGAAGATAAGATATCCGGTGTCTCCATCTACCATCCGTACTATACAAAGAATCACGCCTCCCAGCTTATTCCTATGTATCAGACATTTGATTTTGCCGCAAATTACACTTCCTACATTGCAAAATTTGCAGGAATGCTGACCGACACCGATGCATTCGCTGTCGCATGGGATCCCGATTCCCTGGTGCCGGTTTTGAATGATGATGCTTCGTTCTCCGTCACATTGCAGGAGGATCAGAAAGCTGCACTACAGAATGCATATTTTGTAATCTCCAAGAAAGATCCGGAGAATCCGGAGCTTTACGATATGGTTGCTTTAAGCTCGGCAGTAACGGACGATGGAACCGGCATGCTCACTGCCGACTTCGACGGACAGATTACATACATGCAGAACGACACGACCTTGGAGATGTACGAGCTTATGTATACCGTACAGGAAAAGACAGATACCTATACCCGTTACCTGCTCTCAAGTATTCTGTACAATGACGATATCGAGGGTGACGATGCAGTCTATGCCTACTTCGTATTGGAGGTCACCGCAGAGCATCCGGAAGGTCAGATCTTAGGAGTCTATCCGATTGATAATTATATTCAGACCGAAGGAAATGAGATCTTCCCTGACCGTTACGAAATCGATATTAACGATTATGAAAATGTTGCTTTTGGATATTTCAGTCACAAATATACCTCTACCGAGGATTTGACGAACCTGAACGAGACCGACTGGGCAGACCTGACGATCAATTACAACTATTTCCCAATATCAGAAGGCTTCCATCCTGTACGCGGCGATCTGATCGCGGGCGAGGAATATTATGGTATGTTTATCTTCGAGGATAATCAGGGAAACCGGCATTGTTCAAGTCTGGTACAGATACAGTAATTCCATACTATATCATCGGCTTGATAAACATAAGCCGTCATATAGAAATTTCTACATGACGGCTTAATGCACAAAAAATGCGTCAGCTTAAGGCTGGCGCATTTTTGTATATTCTCTTCGATCTGCCGAGGAATAAGAAGCTGTGCTTCCGGATTCCCGGTCATATTTATCCTTCAGTCTGTCAATATCCGATTTCGCACCATGCATGTCATAGCGTGGCAGGGAGAAGGAATATCCGTTATCTGCAAGGAATCGATGTGCGATTGAAAATGTAATATCATCGAAGTTCGTCATGAACCGCCGGTTGATTTCCCTGACGCAGCTCTCTACACTCTCATACTTGCCCGGATCGATCTCCGCAAATATCTGATAAAATGTATCGAGACAGATACTTCTCTGACTCTCAAAATCCGATGTCACGTTCTGCACCGGAAATGCATGCAGGTATGCTCTTAGCCATGCGGAATCTCCACGATACCACTGTGATATCGTATCGTATTTCTGATCCATGTCTAAGATCTCCCGCTCCCAGCAGTTTGACATATAAGATGCATCCACTATCCGGTTGATCTCTTCATCGGTCAAATACAGATCATATTTCTGATTAAATTTTTGAATAATCTTTCTTCGCTTTGGTACTGCTCTTGTCAGTCCTGTGACGGTTGTTCCTGCTTTTGCGTCCGACTGGCTGTAATGATTCTTATAGTAGTCATAATCATTTTGTTTCTGCTTTGCCTTCCCCTTGGAGGATCTAGCAATCAGCCATGCGACAAGCCAGATTGGTGCTCCAAAAAAAGCCAGCACAATCGAAACTGTCAAAAGTCCGCCAAACAAGGAGCTAAAACCAGACAGGCCACCAAACAAAATACAGATTGCAATCACCCAGCCAAGCTTGTTATGCAACTTACTGTATATCTTCGGATTGTTTCTGCCATAGATGCCATACCAAATAAAAAAAATAATTATAAGTGGCATGTTTCTCCTTTATTCATCCCTCTTGCCGGCTCCGCCATCAAGTACGATTCTCTATCATCCCTCTTGCCGGCTCCGCCGTTAAAAACGGATTGTTCTCATCCCTCTTACCAGCTTATGCCGGCAAGAAAGGTCTTCGTAAAAAAATGCTGGCAAGCCGCATTTTTTTACTCATCCCAGTTGTGGTACACGTCCTGCACGTCGTCATCCATTTCAAGCATATCAAGGATGCGGTTCATCTTCTTGATGTCATCCTCCGATGTAAGCTCTACGTAGTTCTGTGGAATCATTGTAACGTCTGCCTCAGCCATCGGGATATTCTCTTTCTCGAGGGCTTCACGTACAGCAGTGAACTCTTCCGGAGAAGTTAAAATCTCAAAGCTGTCTTCTTCCTCATTGAAGTCTTCTGCACCTGCATCAAGTGCGATCATCATCAGATCATCTGCATCCATATCGCAGTCCTCTTTCGCGATGATAATCTGTCCCTTCTCATCAAACATATAAGATACACAACCAGTGGTTCCGACATTTCCGCCACCCTTTGTAAATGCATTTCTTACATTGGATGCTGTCCGGTTCTTGTTATCGGTAAGCGCATTTACGATGATTGCTGTTCCGCTTGGGCCATAACCTTCATATGTAATCGTTACATAGTTTACGGAATTTGCATCACCGGCTGCTTTCTTGATGCCACGATCAATCGTGTCGTTTGGCATGTTATTTGCTTTTGCCTTTGCAATGACATCACGCAACTTGCTATTGTTCGCTGGATCCGGTCCGCCTTCCTTTACGGCAACTGCGATCTCACGACCAATGATCGTAAATACTTTTCCCTTTGCAGCGTCGTTTTTCTCTTTCTTGTGCTTAATGTTCGCAAATTTTGAATGTCCTGACATTGTTTGTTACTCCTCTTCCTTTAGTTTCGTGATTTTAACAGTAATAATCCTGTTATCTTCTATTTTTACCGGGATAAATTCATACCCCTGATATTCTATCTTAAAGGATTCTCCCTCTTCTGGCAACCGTCCGTGCTCATAGAGCAGGAACCCGTTTACCGTCTCGAAATCCTCATCCGGGAATTCGATTCCGAGCAGATCCTCCAGATCTTCTAACGTGGCTCCCCCATCGACCAGATATTCGTCCTCGGATTTTTTCTGAATCTCCTCCGGCTGTTCCTCATCGTGTTCGTCTAAGATGTTACCCACGATTTCCTCTAAGATATCCTCCATTGTGACAATACCCTCGGTCTGACCATATTCATCCACCACGACTGCCATGTGGATCTTCTCCCGCTGCATTCGCTGCAGAAGCTCTGATACATCCTTCGTCGGATGTGTGACAATTGCTTTGTCAACCATTCCCGCAATCGGTGATTTCGGATCCTTCATATAGACCGCAATCAAATCTTTGATATGTACAAGTCCGATGATATTATCCAGATCTTCCTCATAAACAGGATATCTTGAAAAACTATTTTCTACCGCAAGCTGCAATGCCTGCTCTACCGTCTGGGTATTCTCTACGGCAACAATCTTCTGCCGCGGTGTCATGATATCCTTCGCTTCCTTGTCTCCGAACTCAAAGATGTTGTTAATCAGTTCCATCTCGCCTTCTTCGATCAAACCCTGCTCATGTCCTTCCTCAACCATGGAAAGAATCTCTTCTTCTACTTTGTCTTCGTCCACCTTCTTCGAAAAAAACTTTCGAAAACCACTGGGCCCACTTTGTGACATAGTTATTGTTTCTCCTTTTATAATTCTAAACTGATACGCAACGCCTCATTCACACGACGGATAATCGTGTTGTCCAGATGACAGACTTTTTCTTTCAGCCTCTGTTTATCGATCGTGCGCACCTGTTCTAACAGTATAACAGAATCCTTGGCAATATCGCAATACCTGGAATCAAGTTCTACGTGTGTTGGAAGCTTCGCCTTGTGCATCTGCGACGTAATCGCCGCAATAATTACGGTGGAACTGTATTTGTTCCCCGCTTCATTCTGAATAATAAGTACCGGACGGACACCGCCCTGTTCAGATCCAACGACCGGACGCAGGTCTGCATAATAAATATCTCCACGTCTGATAATCAATGCCTTCACACTCCTATTGTTGTTCAAACTATTACAAGTATTTCCAACAATTCTTCTGTGTATGCAATCAAATAAAACTATATTATCAAACTGCGTATCTTCCAGCCTTTCTTTTACTCTGCTGCTTCTTTTGCTATGATCTGCTCGATGCTTCGTACAATATCTCCGGCAATCATGCTGTACTGTCCTTTTTCTTCTGCGGCAGCCTGCCCTGCCATCCCATGCATGCAGACACCAAGCTTTGCCGCTTCAAACCGATCCATGCCCTGTGCCAGAAGGCCTGCGATAATTCCGGTCAGTACATCACCGGATCCGCCTGTTGCCATGCCGTTTGTACCTGTTATATTAATATATGCCTGAAGCCCGCCATCGGACACCACCGTGCGCGCATCTTTTAATGCAACGACCACGTTGTGACGCTTTGCAAACTCTCTCGCAAGATCGTATTTGTTCGCCTTGATATCTGTCACAGACTGATTCGTAAGTCTTGACATCTCCATCAGATGCGGTGTCAGAATGAGCTTCGAATGTATCGTCTCGAACAGATCCATATGCTCGGATAACACATTGATTCCATCGGCATCTAAGACAACCGTGCCATCAAAGCTACGAAGTACCTTATCAACCAGATACTGCGCTGCTTCCCCGGTTCCAAGTCCCGGACCTAACACAAGCACATCTGCCCAACCCATGACTGTCTTCATCGCACTGCGCATCGTGTCGATGTCGTCTTCTTTGTATGTCGTAAGCAATGCTTCCGGGAGTCTCGACTGGATGATCTCGCGATTCTCCTCTACGGTGCACACGCGCACCAATCCACAGCCCATACGGTAAGCAGCCTCCGCGGAAAACAGTGCCGCACCTGCCATATTTTTACTGCCTGCGATGATTCCGACCTTGCCATAGGTTCCCTTGTGGGAATCCCTCTTTCTATGCGGGAGCAGTTCCTCTACATCCTTTGCATCATAGGTGTATAACCTTGGCTCTACAAAATCAATCGCCTGCTTCGGGAATCCGATATCTACCACGGACACCTCACCTGCGTACTCATATCCCATACCCATGAGAAGTCCGAGCTTCATAAGTCCAAAGGTCACTGTCGCATCCGCATGGAACGCCGTGCCGAGCAGGAACCCGGTTGTCGCATCAATTCCGGATGGCACATCGATGGCTAACTTGTAACCCTCCATATCGTTTAATGCCTTGATCACTTCTGCCTGCTTACCCATCACAGCACGTGACAGACCAACACCGAAGATGCCGTCGATGATCACATCATATCCGGCATTCACAAGCTCATCCACAAACTTCATATTCAGCTTCTTGGCAATCGCATACTGTGCATCGAAACCAGTGCTGGCAGACTTCAATCCGTCTACCCAGTAGACCTCGACATCGTATCCTTCCATCATGAGGATTCTTCCGGCTGCGATTCCATCGCCGCCGTTATTTCCACTCTCAACTACGATCAGGACATGCGCGCCTGCCGGGAATCGTTCCTTGACATGATCCGCGATCCGAAGTGCCGCGCGCTCCATCAGTACAAGCTGTGGAATTCCTATTACATTAGTTGCAAATTCATCAATTCTGAACACTTCCTGTCCAGTTGCAATGTATCTCATTTCTTCGTCCCCCGAATGACTAAGTATATAGGCATTTTACCCCAAATGCCGTATAAATACAATATCTGGTTTCAGGAATCGACTTTATGTAGTATACTATGAATCAAAGTAACAAAGGGGGATATCTTTATGTGGGAATTCGTAATCAATTTATTGGAAGTTGCTATATTATTTTTATTATTTAATAATAAACT
>ERZ1026947.826-NODE-826-length-15105-cov-12.091561_pt1 | contig 15105 bp, 9 predicted proteins | sample MGYA00519568_ERZ1026947 | MGnify/ENA primary metagenome ERZ1026947 (study PRJEB26926, sample SAMN06164744) | human gut metagenome | biome: ENVO:00009003; feature: ENVO:2100002; material: ENVO:00002003 | host: Homo sapiens | place: USA | collected 2012 ...
CACTCGACTAGTCGTCGGCAGCGTCAGATGTGTATAAGAGACAGACTTTGTGCATATATTTTATAACTTTGTGTATTTTTTAAGCCGTTTTGTGTGATATAATAGAGTTAAGAAATGAGAGGAAAGAATTAAAAAAAGACGTCTTTCATTGTAATTTCATGTTGAATTCAGTAAAAATTCTTTATACTCAAAAAAATAATCATCTATTCTGACGATGGCATTATTTCGTTTTTGCAAGATGAAAAGCAGTTCGTATCATTCATTATGGGAAAATTCTGTCCATGTGGGCATACAAACAATGAAAGGAGCTCTATTATGAGCAAAGAAAAAACATACTTAAAGTGGTATAACAAAGTCGGTTATGGTTCCGGTGATGTTGCAGGAAACGTTGTCTATGCATTGCTGACATCATTCGTAATGATCTATCTTACCGACACGATTGGATTAAACGCAGGCGTTATTGGCGTTCTCATTGCTGTATCAAAGATTTTTGATGGAATAACAGACATCATTTTTGGTACGTTGATTGATAAGACACATACGAAAATGGGCAAGGCAAAACCGTGGATGCTTTATGGTTTTATCGGCTGTGCAATTACCTTGATTGGTGTATTTGCAATCCCGATGAACATGGATGATTTTGCCCAGTACGCATGGTTCTTTATCTGCTACACACTTCTTAACAGTGTATTTTATACGGCAAACAACATCGCATATTCTGCTCTGACCGCTCTTGTTACAAAGAACAGCAAGGAAAGAGTTCAGATGGGTTCTTATCGCTTTATCTTCGCATTTGGAACAAGCCTCCTGATTCAGGCTGTTACATTCCAATTTGTTGAAGCAATGGGCGGCGGTGCAAATGGCTGGAGAACAGTCGCAATTATTTATGCGGTTATCGGTCTTATTGTAAATACAATTTCCGCTCTTTCTGTAAAGGAACTTTCTGATGAGGAACTTGCAGACAGTGAAACAAAAATAGAAGAAACCAAATACAGTTTTGGAGAAGCATTCAAAATTCTCGTACACAATAAGTATTATGTGATGATCACAGTAACCTATATTTTGCAGCAGTTCTATGGTGCGATGATCGGTGTTGGAACATATTATGCAAAATATATTCTCGCAGATGAGAATATGTTCGGCACGTTTGCGTGGTTTATCAATATTCCTTTGATTATCGCCTTGATCTTCACTCCTACCATCGTACAAAAATGGAACGGCATGTATAAGCTGAACAAATACAGCTACATAGTAGCAACAGTTGGCAGACTTCTGGTAGCAGTTGCCGGATACATGGGAAACATTCCGCTGATGCTTGCATTTACAGCACTTGCAGCACTCGGTCAAGGTCCATGGCAAGGTGATATGAATGCAGTCATCGCATCATGCTCTGAATATAGCTGGCTTACCAAACACAAGCACGTTGATGGAATCATGTACTCCTGCACATCACTTGGTGTAAAAATTGGTGGTGGACTTGGAACAGCAATTGTCGGTCTTTTGCTCGACTTTAGCGGATTCAAGGGCACTTTGACAGTACAGCCTGATTCGGCTATCAATATGCTTCACATTATGTATCTGATCGTTCCGTTTGCACTGAATCTGATCATCACATTTATTCTTTCTAAGATGAATGTTGAAAAGGCAAATGCGGAAATCAAAGAAAAACTTGGATTATCCGAAAATGAAGTTGTGATGGAATCACAGAACTAAAATGGAGGGAACAATATGAAATATACACTCGACTGGCTGACTGATCCGGAAGTGTTTGCAGTCAACAGAATCGCAGCACATTCCGACCACAGAATCTATGCAAATCATTTGGAAGCCGATGCAGACAATTCCTCTCTGATTCAGAATCTGAACGGCACCTGGAAATTTGCGTGGGCAAAGAATCCATCTGAATGGCAGCAAAAGTTCTATGAAGAAAGCGACAGCACTGACAATTTTGACAACATTCAGGTTCCGGGACACATGGAATTGCAGGGATACGGCAAACCGCAGTACGTCAATACCATTTATCCTTGGGAGGGACAGGAGCATCTCCGTCCGCCGTTTATCTCTGAAAAGGACAACCCTGTCGGCAGCTATGTCAGATATTTTGACTTGAACGATGCTCTTAAAAATAAGCGTGTATTCATTTCTTTTCAGGGTGTGGAAACTGCTATGTATGTCTGGCTGAACGGCGAATTTATCGGTTACAGCGAAGATTCTTTTACACCGTCTGAATTTGAACTGACACCATATATCCGTGAAAAGGACAACAAACTTGCTGTTGCAGTGTTCAAAAGAAGTTCTGCAAGCTGGCTGGAAGATCAGGATTTCTGGAGATTCTCCGGCATTTTCCGTGACGTATTCCTTTATGCGGCACCGTCTGCCCATGTTCGTGATATGAAAGTGATTTCAGATTATGACGGTACAAACGGTATCTTCTCTGCAACGCTGGATATTGTGGGCAAGTGTTCTGTGAAATCGACCTTGACAGATGAAAATGGAACGGTCATTGCACAATCCAATGAAAAGGAATCTGTAAACTGGACAATTGAAAATAGCAAGCCTTGGAGTGCCGAAATACCGAATCTCTACACGTTTACAGTGATTCTGACAGACGAAGACGGAAATGAAATCGAGGTCAGCAGAACCAAAGTCGGATTCCGCCGATTTGAACTGAAAAACGGAATCATGTGTTTAAACGGAAAACGTATCATTTTCAAGGGCATCAATCGACACGAATTTGATGCGAAAACAGGCAGAGCAATCACAAAGGAAGATATGCTGTTTGACATTCAGTTCATGAAAAAAAACAATATCAATGCAGTTCGTACCTGTCATTATCCGAACAATTCTCTTTGGTATCAGCTTTGTGATGCATATGGCATTTATCTGATTGATGAAACCAATCTGGAAACACACGGTACATGGCAGAAGCTTGGTGCAACAGATCCGTCTTGGAATGTACCGGGTTCACTTCCGGAATGGAAAGAAGCTGTACTGGACAGAGCAAAATCAATGTATGAACGGGACAAGAATCACGCAAGCGTTCTCATCTGGTCTTGCGGAAACGAATCCTACTGCGGAGAAGATATTGCTGCAATGTCGGAATATTTCAGAAGTGTAGACCCGACAAGACTGGTGCACTATGAGGGCGTTACAAGAGTTCCAGACAATCAGTATGATTTCATCACGGATATGGAAAGCCGTATGTACGCAAAACCTCAGGAAGTGGAAGAATATCTGAAACAGAACAGCGGCAGACCGTATATCAGCTGTGAGTATATGCACGCTATGGGCAATTCTCTTGGCGGTTTGAGCCTTTACACGGACCTTGAGGACAAATATGAGGCTTATCAGGGTGGTTTCATCTGGGACTACATCGATCAGTCGATCGAAACCAAAAATGACGATGGGAAAACAGTTCTGGCTTATGGCGGAGATTTTGAGGACAGACCAAGCGATTACGGATTCTGCACCAATGGTGTGATCTATGCTGACAGAACCTACTCTCCAAAGGTTCAGGAAATGAAGGCTCTGTACTCCAACATTAGAATGTCTATTCAAAACGGAATGCTTACCGTAGAAAACCGAAATCTCTTTGCAGATACAAACAACTTGTCCTTTGTTGTACGATTGGAAAAGAATGGCGTTGTTCTGAAATCCGATACATTTTCTCTGAATGTTCCTGCCGGAGATAGCAAGACAATGAAACTGACACTTCAAAAAATAGACAGTACAGGAGAATATGTTTATCATGTTTCCGCCGTTACCGCAGATCAGACACTATGGGCAGATGCAGGGTACGAAATTGCCTTTGCACAGGAAGTGTTTGAAGTGAAAGATAATCAGATTCCGGAAACCACATTGCAAAAGCCAACGATTGTATACGGCGATGTTATCATTGGCGTTCACGGAGAAAACTTCTCCATGATGTTCGACAAAAAAGAGGGCGGCATCAGTTCTCTGAAATACAATGATTTTGAATATATCACACGCACGCCAAAGGTCAGCTTCTGGAGAGCAATGACGGACAATGACACGGGTGCTTCCGAGCCGTACAATCTTGCACAGTGGTATGCCGCAGGCAAATTTGCAAAGTATAAAACCGTTTCATGGCTGGAACAGGAAGATGCTCTGAAAATCACATTCACATATCAGGCTGCCTGTGTTCCGACTTTTGAGTTTACTGTAACCTATACCGCACACTTTGACGGAAAGCTGGGTGTAAGTGTAAATTATGCAGGAGTAAGCGGTATGTCCGATATGCCGGTTCTTGCATTGGACTTCAAGATGAAAAAACAGCTTTGCAATTTTCAGTATTACGGACTCGGCCCTGATGAAAATTACAGCGACCGATGCAAAGGAGCAAGACTTGGATTGTGGAAATCTACGGCAAAAGAAAATCTTTCCGGTTATCTCAATCCGCAGGAATGCGGCAATCGTACCGGTGTAAGAACGCTCTCTGTCCATGATGATATGCAGCATGGTCTGACGTTCCAAAAGGCATCTGTTCCGTTTGAAATGAGCGTACTGCCATACAGTGCCTATGAACTCGAAAACGCAATGCATCTGGATGAACTTCCAAGTGTTCGCTACACATGGGTCAGAATCGCTGCAAAGCAAATGGGTGTCGGCGGCGATGATTCCTGGGGTGCACCGGTGCATGAGGAGTACAGGATTCATGCAGATCAGCCGATGAAATTGGAATTTGTAATTATGCCCTTAAAATCGTAAGAAGAAAGGAAAGCAATGAAAATACAAGTTTTTCAAGACAATGTTACTTGTGGTGGATTTGATAATATCTTCGCAAAAATTTATAAGCCACAGGATATAGAAAGTCAGAAATCACGATATATGAGTGCTGTGGAGAAATTCACAGCACTGTATCCGAATAGAAATGATATACACGTTTATTCTGCTCCGGGTAGGACAGAAATCGGCGGTAATCATACCGATCATCAACATGGCTGTGTCATTGCAGGAGCAGTTGACTTAGATGTTATCGGTGTTGCAGCATTTCATCATGAAAACATCATCAGAATTAAATCAGAGGGATACGATGAATTTGCAGTTTCACTGGATGATTTGGATGTTCATATCGGTGAAAAAGGTTCTTCTGAAATTGTCAGAGGGATTGCAGCTCGCTTTAAGGATTTAGGTGTAGAAATTTCCGGATTTGATATGTATACAACTTCAAATGTACTTGGTGGAAGCGGTATTTCTTCTTCTGCTGCATTTGAAACATTGATTGCAACGGCAATTGACAGCTATTACAATAACAATCAGATCGGTGCAGTAGAAATCGCAAAAATCGGACAATATGCAGAAAATTTTTATTTTGGCAAGAAAAGCGGATTGATGGATCAGATGGTTTGCTCCGTTGGTGGATTTGTTTTTCTTGATTTTCAAAACATTCAAAATCCAAGTATCCAAAAAATTGATTTTGACCTTTCAAAAACCGGCTATGCATTGATCATCACAGACACCAAAGGAGATCATTCTGATTTGACAGATGATTATGTAGCCGTTCGTACAGAAATGGACGAAGTTGCAGAATATTTCGGCAAAAAGGTTCTTCGTGAAGTTGATGAAAATCAATTTTGGAATAATCTTCCTGATATTAAAAAGAAGATTTCTGATAGAGCTGTCTTGCGTGCATTTCACTTTTTTGGCGACAATTATCGTGCAAAGGCAGAAACGGAAGCTCTCAAAAACAACAGATTTGAGGATTTTCTCACGCTTGTAAACGAATCGGGAGATTCCTCCATGAACTATCTGCAAAATTTATACTCATGCAGAAAGCCAACGGAACAAGGTATTCCACTTGCAATTATGGCGGGGAAACGAATATTAAAAGGCAATGGTGCTGTAAGAGTTCACGGAGGTGGTTTCGCAGGGACTGTTCAGGCATTTGTACCAAATGATCTTGTCAATGCATATAGATTGGAAATGGACAGAATATTTGGACAAAATTCGTGCTACATTATGACAATCAGACCGTTTGGCGGTATTGAAATCAAATAATAGGAGGGAAAAATAATGAGTATACTTGTTTTAGGCGGTGCAGGATATATCGGTTCTCACACAGCTTTAGAGTTGATTCGCACCGGAGAAAGCGTTATTATTGCAGACAATCTTGCAACCGGACACATCGAAGCTGTTCCGAAAGATGCGAAGTTTTATCTGGGTGATTTGCATGACAAGGCGTTCCTTGATAATATTTTTGAAAACGAACAGATAGATGCAGTGATTCACTTTGCAGCATATTCTCTTGTTGGAGAAAGCGTTGTCGATCCACTCAAGTATTACGACAATAATCTCTGCGGAACAAAAATTCTTTTGGATTCCATGGTTGAACACCATATTGATAAAATTGTATTTTCCTCAACCGCTGCCACCTATGGTGAACCGGAGAATATTCCGATTCTTGAAACAGACAGAACACAGCCAACCAATCCATATGGTGAAACCAAACTTGCTATGGAGAAGATGTTCTATTGGACTTCAAAAGCTCATGGCCTAAGATACGTTTCTCTCCGCTATTTCAATGCTTGCGGAGCAGACAAATCAGGTAAAATCGGCGAGGCTCATAATCCGGAAAGTCATTTGATCCCTTTGATTCTTCAAGTCCCAAATGGAAAGAGAGAAAGTATCTCCATCTATGGAACAGATTATGATACTCCTGATGGAACTTGTATCAGAGACTACATTCATGTTACCGATTTGGCTCAGGCACATATTCTCGCTGTAAAGTACTTAAAAAACGGAAACGAAAGCAATATTTTTAATCTTGGAAATGGTGTCGGATATTCCGTAAAAGAAGTAATTGATAAAGCAAGAAAAGTGACAGGGCACCCGATTCCGGCAATTGAAACGCCAAAGCGTGCCGGAGATCCTGCACGACTGGTGGCTTCCAGTGAAAAGGCAAGAAAAATTCTTGGCTGGAATCCTGTACACGATAGCCTTGAAGAAATTATATCTGACGCATGGAATTGGCATAAGAATCATCCAGATGGTTTTTGAAAAGAGGTGTTATCATGATATACAGGGCAATAAACGGATTAATCCGTCATGCAATAGAAGCTGATTTGATTACAAATGACGATATTTTCGTTGTTAGAAATCAGCTCATGGATATACTGAAACTGACTGACTGGAATGATAAAGAACCACTCACGGGAAATATTGAAGAACTTCTTGAACCCCTGATCGACTATGCAGTAAAGGCAGGAATCATTGAAGACACTTCTGTACAACGTGATCTATTCGATACAAGAGTTATGGGTGTTTTCACACCTATGCCGAGAGAAGTTAATGCCACATTTCAAAGAAAATATTCTGCTTCGCCATCAGCAGCTACAGAATGGTACTATGCTTTTAGTAAAAGCCTGAACTATGTTCGTGCTGAAAGAATTGCGAAAGATTTAAAGTGGACATATGAATCAGAATATGGAACACTTGACATTACTATAAACCGTTCTAAGCCAGAGAAAGATCCTCGTGATATTGCTGCTGCTAAATTGCAAAAAAAATCAGCCTATCCTCAATGTCAGCTTTGTGTTGAGAATATGGGATTCGCAGGTCACCAGACACACCCTGCAAGACAAAATCTTCGTCCGGTAAAGTTGAATATCAACAGCCAAGATTGGTTCATGCAGTATTCTCCTTATGGATATTATAATGAACACTGCATCGTCTTTAATAAACAGCATATTCCTATGACAATCAATGGACAGGTATTCAATAAACTGTTTGATTTTGTTGAGCAATTTCCACACTATTTTATCGGTTCAAATGCAGACCTTCCTATTGTAGGCGGTTCAATTCTAACGCATGAACACTTTCAAGGCGGCAATTATAATTTTGCAATGGCAAAAGCACCGATTGAAAGAACATTTCTTTTGAAAAATTATATGAATGTTAGTGCCAGCATTGTAAAATGGCCGATGTCTGTGATACGTCTTTCTTCAAAAAATAGGACGGCTTTGGCAGCTGCATGTGCTGATATTTTATCAAAATGGAGAACATATACGGATGAAGTAGTTGGAATTTTTGCAGAAACAGACGGAATTCTGCATAATACAATTACTCCAATTGCAAGAGCAACTTCTTCTGGATTTGAATGCGACTTGGTATTGAGAAACAATATTACAACGAAAGAAAGACCGTTAGGTGTGTTCCATCCAAATCCTACCTTACATCATATCAAAAAAGAAAACATCGGATTGATTGAAGTGATGGGACTTGCTGTTCTTCCGGCGCGTTTAGCAGATGAACTGACACTTTTAAAAGATGCAATGCTGTCCGGCAAAGAGATTGCTACAGATGATAAAATTGCATCTCATGCAATTTGGGCAAGTGAAATTCTAAAAAAATATTCTGATTTTAACGCTGATAATGCAATGGAGATTATTCGTTATGAAGTCGGCAGAGTTTTTGAACAGGTACTTGAAGATGCCGGAGTATTTAAGAGAGATAAACAAGGAAAAGAAGCATTTGCAAGATTTGTAGAACAATTAGGTTGATTTGGAATATACGAAAATGAGCTATTGCATTATGTGCAGTAGCTCATTTTTAATTTAATTCAATTATTCAAGGCTGAGAATCTATTTCAGCACATCATCCAGTGGAATCCAATTATCTCCTGACATATCTTCAGTGTAGATTGTTTTATTTATGTACAATTCCTCATCAATGTCATGCACAAAGCTCCAATGAAGGTTGTACTTCTTGGCGTATTCCTTAAATGTATTAAACTTATTTTCGACCTGACGGTCAATGTTTTTGATGTGACCAGCCTTAGTTTCGATGATCCAAACATTTCCGTCGGTAGTCTTAATGATATAATCAGGATAAAAGAGCCACTGCTTTCTGATACCATTCACATAGACGATAGAAAGATTCTGTTGACCAGAGTCACCATTCTTGTAAACCCATTCTACAGATATATAATACAATAAATAAGAGATGACAAAATGAACGCTAAATGCAGATTACTATGCTTAAGAGAAATGTTTATCAAATATACCGATCAAAACAACTATGTTTCAATGAAAAAAATCCAAAATCACCTAAACTCCTGCGGCTATCCGGCACATAAGGTAACCATAAAAGATGATATTGATGCATTAATTTCAAGCGGTATGGAGATAGAATACATCCACAACAAAGGCTATCATTTGCGATCACGTCCTTTCTCACTCAGCATCTTAAAAATACTTGCCGATGCAATTGCATCTTTTCGATTCTTGACAGTCGATGATTCAGAAAAGCTGCGAGAATTGCTTTCTTTGCGAAGCGGCTTCCTTTGGCGAGCCACTTGTGCTTTGGCTTTGTGCTTTCGACCGCAGTATCAGAAACTGCTGTCATGACATTTACATTTTCCATTGTAATTTCTCCATTCTGTATAAGTATTTATCTGTTGCTGAAAACAGGAATCAAAAAGCTCTGTCGATGCTGTTGGTTTTCTTCGGTATTCGCTGCTTTCAGGCAAGATCTTCGTTTTCGTCCGTTTTGTACACATCTACCTTTGTGGTGCTTTTCAGTGTCAGATAACGTTTTTCCCGTTTTCTGACAAAGGCTGCAATGTCAAATTTCGCTTTCGGATTATCGTCCAGCAAAAGGTGATAATGCTTATGTTTTGTAATATCAAACTTATCTGAGAAGAACGGACGAACACCTCTCAGCTGTAAGATACATTTGCCGCCGTCCATGACGGCTAATTCGTCCTGTGACTTTAATTCCTTGCCAAGTTTCTGATAATTCAGCCCATAGCTTTCAGACTGACCTCTTGTGTTGGAGGTGTTAAAACTGTCTATCGTTTCTTTTCCAAGCGATTCCGAGATTTCTTTGAGAGTGGATTTCTCCTTGCCTCCAAGAAACAGGGTGGTATCACAGTTGCCCTCAATGGTATCCGCATTGTCTTTATAAATTGCCTTTAGCTGAGATTTTGCCTGCAAGATGATACTGGCAGAGATCTCACGGCTTCGGATCGTGGCAATCAGCTTTTCAAACTGCGGTATTTCGCCGATATTCGCAAATTCATCGAGCAAGCAGCGAACATGGTAGTTCAGCTTGCCGCCCTCTGAATTATCCGCTTTTGTGCATAAAAGATTGAACAACTGCGAATACATGATCGCAACCAGAAAATTGAATGTTGCATCGGTATCCGAGATGATAACAAAGAGTGCAGATAGTTCATCGCCCAGCTTGTCCAGACCAAGTTCATCATAGCTTGTGATTTCTAAGACTTCATCAATGGCAAAGGGAGCTAAGCGTGTAGAACAGGAAATGAGAATAGACTTTGCAGTCTTTCCTGCGGCAAGTTTGTAAGCGTGATACTGCTTGCAGGCAAACGCTCCCAGTCGTTTCTGTTCTTCGTTCGGCTGATTGGCTTTCATCTCCTGAAATTCATTGCTGATTTCCACATCATTGGGGAAATCATCGTTGATCCAGCATTCAATAAATGCAAACAGTCGGTCGATCGCATTCTGAAATGTTTCATCATCCTCACGGCATTCCGAAGAATTGATCATTTCAATCAATGTTTCAAAGTTCTGTTCTTCCGGCGGATTGATCGTAAAGATCATAGCGATATATGCAGTGTAAAGCAGCTTTTCTGCCTTTACCCAGAAGTCATCGCCGCCGTTTTGCTGAGAACTCTGCGTATTCCTAATGAGAACGTCCACAAATTTCAGAATATCCTTTTCTCTGTTCTTTTTGGAGATATAGGCAAAGGGATTGTAGTTCATGGACTTGCCGAAATCAATGGTATTGAACACCTTGATTCGGTACGGCTGATAGGATAGATTGCCTTTTTCGTCCTTGTACGGTCTGCCACGTTCCAGCATTTTGCCGCATTCAATCAAAACTGTGCCTTTCGGGTCTGTCACGATGTAGGAACTGTGCATCTGCATGAGATTTGGCTTTACGAAAAATCTCGTTTTACCGGACCCGGAACCGCCGATCACCAGAATATTCTTGTTTCTGGCGTACTTCGGGTGAGATGGCTTTCCCATGGTCAAGCCCTCTGTCTGTGTGAGAATGACGTTGTTGTCTTTCTCTTTGAAGTCCATATATGGCTCAATATCTTTTTCCGTACCCCATGAAGCGTTTTGTCAAGTGCTTTTTTGAGTTATTGACGCAAATTATCGTGAAAGTGCGAAAGTGCAAAGTGCAAAGGGTCTGCGTTTTGCACTTTCAGCTTGCGGGTTCGGGTGGCTGCTTCTTCTTGATGAAGTTGTACCATTGACCGCCGACACGCCTTGCGCCTAAAATGCCGCCCATGTTGCGCTTGGCATTCTGTACCGTCCTTTCGGATATTCCGGCTTCGGCTGCGGCTTTTACAATGTCCTCGCTGGCAAGCTCTTTCCCGTCTGCAAGCAGGTCAAGTATCAGCTTCTCGGCTTGTTCGGTCTTGGTGGCGGTGTTCCCGCCCGCGCCGGATAGCAGCTCGTCGGCGGTTATGTCGTATTCGCCTATCCATGAAAAGCCTGTTTCCGGGTCAAGGCAAAAGGCAACGGGCTTGCCCTCCGGCGCCAGGGAAGATTTGTCATGGACGATAACACGCACATTCGGCTCCCGCTTCACGCGCCCGATCAGCAGGACGCTCCTTGCTGCGGCGCGGAAGTCGATAGAACCTAAGCCCCGGTATGCGCTCTGCCCTCCAGCAGCTTTGTTGAGATGTCCGATAAGGATAACGGCGCACCCGGTACGCTCGGCAACATCGGCAAGGCGGCGGAACATGGGGCGCACTTCGTTTGCCCGGTTCATGTCGGTCTTTTCGCCCATGTACGCCTGTATGGGGTCAAGGATAATCAGACGCGCCCCGTTCTGCGTGATTGCCTTTTCTATGCGCTCGTCGGAGAGGGTAAGCTCCCGCTTGGCTTCATCAATCACAAGTACGCGGTCAAGGTCGGCTTCTGCTTCCATCAAGCGGGGCTTGACGGTATCGCCCAGCCCGTCCTCGGCGGTCTGGTAAATCACTTGGAATGGCGGCAAGGGCTTCATTCCCGGCAGCGTTCCCCCGGTGGTGCAGGCGGCGGCAAGGCGTAGGGCAAAAGTGGTCTTGCCCTCGCCGGGATTGCCCTGCACAATGGTTACTTTCCCAAAGGGAATATACGGCTCCCATAGCCATTCAACGGTCTGTGTGTCCACCTCGCTCATGCGGATAATCTCAACGGTTTCTTCCTGCGGCGGCTCTTTCAAGCCGTAGATTGCTTCCCGCAAATACTTCCCGTCTGTGATTTCTGCCCGGTGCTGCAATACCTCGTTCCAGTCCTTGAAAAGAGGGATAAGCCGGTGGACGGTGTAGCCCTCCGGCATGAGCTTCACAAGGCGGCTGCAAGCGTCGTTTCCGGCTTTGTCGCTGTCAAGGCAGAGATATACGGTCTTGATGTTCGGGCGGTCAGAGAGAAAGCGCATAAGGGCTTTATCTCCCACGCCACCCAGCGCAAGATAGCTTTGCTTTTGCCAGTCCTTTTTGAACAGACAGAGAAAAGATAACAGGTCAATAGGGGCTTCAAAGACAAACAATCTTTCGCCATCGCCCCGATAGCAGAAGTTAAAGGCTTTGTCGCTGCCTTTCACATCAAGCCGGAAGTTCCCGGCTGTGCCACGCTGGTGGGCGTAGCGTGGTACTCCGTCCTCGTCCCGCCCTACGAATACGGCGTTATGGTGGGCGGCTTCCTCGTAAATATCCCCGGTGGAAAAGAAAAAGCCCGACACATCTTCATCAATGCGGCGAACGGCTGTGAGGTAGTTCCTCACTATGCGGTTGTCGGGATTGCGGGGCGGCAATCGGAAGTCAGAAAAGGACGCGGGGCTTGGTCTGTCCGGCGGCGGTGCTGCGCCTTTTTCTCCCGTCAGCAGTTCTACGGCTTCGGTAAAGCTCTTTCCGAAAAACTCCATGACAAAATCAATGGGTGCGCCGCCTTTGCTTTGGCTGTGCCTGTACCATTTGTTTCCCCGGATAGTCAAGCTGTCATGCCGTTTCCAACGGTATTCCTGTCCGGCGCGGGTAAGCTGCTCGCCCTGTCCTTGCAGAAAAGAAACAAGGTCGGCTTGGTTGGCGCGGTCTATTTGTTCTTGGGTGTAATACATAGTTGATACCTCTCTTTCTGTGGTTGAATTGTTCATAGTTTTGATGTAGAATGAAACCGAAAAATCGGAAGTTAGTGAGGTGCTGGATTGTGAATGAAAGAGAAAAAATTATTCACTTATGGTTTGAAATGTGGCTTACAAAACAGGATTTAGGTATTGATGATATTTTTGCAGAAGATGTAATTTATACTGAAAGTTGGTGTCCAAAATATAATAACCGTCAAATCGTAAAACACTGGTTTCAGGAATGGAATACTCGTGGCAAAGTCGTTGCTTGGGAAATCAAACAATTTTTCCACAAAGGAAATCAGACGATTGTGGAGTGGTATTTCAAAAATGAAATGAACAATGGGAGCATAGAGGAATTTGATGGAATTTCGCTGGTTGAATGGACAAAGGATAATAAAATAAAATCATTGAAAGAGTTTGGTTGCAATTTGAATAATTATAATCCTTATGAGCATAGTGACCAGCCCGAATTTAGGGACGAAAGAGCAAGTTGGTTTTAATATTAGGTATCAATAGCGTCCATTTTATCAGAAAACATTTAGGACGGACAGGCAAAATAGCTTGCCCGTCCTTTTCTTTATCTCTCCTGTTCCTGCCGCTTGGTGCGGTTCTGTGTCTGCTCCGGCTGCTCGGCTTTCAGCGCAATATCCACGCATTTGCGTATCTTCTGAAGCTCGGCAACTTCGGCGCGGGCAGCTTTCAGTTTGGTGTAGTCGGTATCTCTCTGCGCTTTGAGGTCAGCGTATTCCTGTTTCCATTCGGAGATAGGCAGCGTCTTTGTATCCGTCAGATTTGCATGGAGATAGCGGCTTGCTGCGTTCCATAGAGTCAGCTCGGCGCGGTGGGCTTCCTCATACTTATCCCGTTTGTTCGTCCAGCCATTTTTCAGCTTTTTCAGTTCGGCATGAATGGGCTTGTACTGCAAATAATTCTCGCCGTTCTCTATCAGCTTTTGCAGCTCTTTCATGCGCTGCTCGGCGGTTTTCATTCCCTCCCGGATAGAAAAGGCTTCATCACTGACAGAGGAAAGAGAAGCGTCCAACTCGTCAAGAGTGGAGATACCATGCTCCGCAAGATAATTCGCTGCCTGTGATATGGTTTTCAGTTCGTCGGCTGCGTGTTGGTGCTGCCAGCTCTGCGAATACTTCCGGCTCTTTTCCCTCTGAACGCTCAAATACCTCATCAGAAGATTTGCAAGGTTCGGGGACTTTGGCGGCTGTGGTTTTCTTGGGGCAGTTTCCCACGCCGCAAGCAGTCCGGCAATCCATTCTTTGAGGTTGCCGATCTGCACCCGGATTTCCTTTATCAGTCTGTTTGATTTGCGGATAGCCCGGTTCAGTTCGCCTTTCTCGGTGGCTATGCCTTTCTTCTCCATTTGACAGGCGGCTACGCCCATGTGGACAGTGGGTATCTCGTCAATTCCTCTCTCGGCGTTGCTGCGGTGGTCGATACGCTCTGTGCTTCCGGCGTGTTCAAGATAGCTGTTTGAAATATCAGCCCACGCCTTGCGCCACAAGAGGGCGTTACCTTTGTCGTTCCAACCTGTGAGGTCAACCTTGTGGGTCTTGTATCTGCCGCTTGGCAAGCGTATGCGCTCGCCGTTCTCGTCAAGGTCATATTCCTTTTTGGACTTCGCCGCCCATGCGCCGCGCTCGTCAAGTGGTCGCATAGTTAGCATGATATGACAATGGGGGTTGCCACTGTCGGTGTCATGGATAGCAAAATCCACACACATTCCTTTGGAAACAAATTGAGAGGAACAGTATTCCCGGACAAGCCGTATCTGTTCCTCTCGTGATAATTCTATGGGGAGTGCTGCGTCAATCTCACGCGCAAGCTGGGCGTTTCCGGCTTTCTCATAAAGCTCCACGCTGTTCCATAAGGTAGAACGGTCAGAGAAAGAGGGTGGGGCATGGGGCGGCAGCATGATTTCGTTATGGACAACGCCGCCTTTGCGGGTGTAGTCGTGGGTCATTCCGTCCCACTCGTTTGTCAGCTTTT
>ERZ1026947.841-NODE-841-length-14956-cov-7.659016_pt1 | contig 14956 bp, 9 predicted proteins | sample MGYA00519568_ERZ1026947 | MGnify/ENA primary metagenome ERZ1026947 (study PRJEB26926, sample SAMN06164744) | human gut metagenome | biome: ENVO:00009003; feature: ENVO:2100002; material: ENVO:00002003 | host: Homo sapiens | place: USA | collected 2012 ...
GATCTACACTCGACTAGTCGTCGGCAGCGTCAGATGTGTATAAGAGACAGCAGAAGCATCATGCCAAGCTTTGTGCACGAAATGAGAGTCAGTACTTACCGAATAGATCTCTACACCCATCGCCTTGAACTGATCGTACTTTTCAGCCATATCCACCAATTCAGTAGGACATACGAAAGTAAAGTCAGCAGGATAGAAGAAAAGAATCGCCCATTTACCTTTCAGGTCATTGTTGGTTACAGTCTTGAAAGCTCCGTTGTGAAAAGCCTGAACGCTGAATTCAGGAAGTTGAGAATTTAAAATTGGTTCCATAATCTTTATTGCTTTTATTGTTATTAATTGATTTGACTTATAACATCAGAAACAACGTTTTGTTTTTTGTTTCTGATGCAAAGATAAAGGCAGAAACCCCGCCTTTGCAAAAAAAGCCCAATCGAATATTTCTATGCGGTGATAGATGAAATTAATAAAAGCATTTTATACCTTTGCATGCATAAACAAAAAAACTGGAAAATATATACGATTATGGAACATCCTCTTGACCAATTCTTATATTGCCCTAAATGTGGTTCCTCTCATTTTGAGATTAACAACGAGAAATCTAAAAAATGTGCAGATTGCGGCTTTGTCTATTATTTCAATCCTTCTGCCGCCACAGTAGCACTCATCTTGAATGAGAAAAATGAACTGCTTGTCTGCCGGCGTGCTAAAGAGCCGGCAAAGGGAACTCTCGACCTTCCCGGAGGATTTATCGATATGAACGAGACAGGTGAAGAAGGCGTAGCCCGTGAAGTGCTGGAAGAAACCGGATTGAAGGTAAAAAAAGCTATTTACCAGTTTTCACTTCCCAATATTTATGTCTATTCAGGTTTTCCTGTACACACACTTGATATGTTTTTTCTCTGCACCGTAGAAGACATGAGCCATTTCTCCGCCATGGATGATGTAGCAGATTCTTTCTTCCTACCTCTCTCCGAGATTCATCCGGAAGATTTTGGGTTGGATTCTATCCGTCGCGGACTTAGCTTGTTTCTAGCTCAATGCCGCTAAGATAATCTCATCAGCCTGATAGATTGAGAGTATTTCATCTATAGTTATGTCCCATTTTTAAGATATTCCTCCAAAACATCAGATAAAAAAATAATGATCTGGAGAATAAAATGCATAAAAACATGCAACTGTATGCAAAATCACAGGCTAATACCGTATAAATTCAAGTCGAATATGCATCTTTTTCTATCAAGAAAAGATTCGTTGGTTTAAAACCAAGGAGTTCTTCCCCACCGAGGAACGCTTCCTTTCTCACCGACGAAGCAGCTTTTGCTCGGTGAGGAAGACAAATAAGGGAAAATTAAGACCGTTTTTCTTCTATTTCATCACAAATATCGAAAAGGCAACAAACAACAAAATGCCAGTTTCTAACCACATTTCAGTTTACACAACAAGTGAAAAAGAAGAAAAGCATTACAATTTAATCGACAAACATCTCATATAACAAAAAGAAAGAATTTCGCACCTACAAATCTCTGCGTTTTTTTATATTTCTCAATCCTCCCAGTAATTACGCCTTTTATTCTCGTTTAAATATTCCTTTTCTTAAGATGGGCCATTTTTCAGTAGCCAATTGATGTATTTGTAAAATAGAAGTTCATCTCAACCAAATAGATCAAAGTAATTTATCACATAATCTTAAACAATCATATTATATTACTATAAATGAACAAAATACAACATATTGTGTTATCTTTGTAACCACCATTAATTTAATGGCCATTAAATTAACTGCCATTAAGATAGCAATAATATGAAGTTCTACGACCGAAAGAAAGAAATGGCGATACTGTATGCAGCTAAAAAGCAATCACAAACGAGCGCTTGCTTTACTGTAATGACCGGACGCCGACGAATCGGAAAAACAGCTCTACTCTTAGAGTCTGTCAAAGACACCCGATTCGTATATATATTTGTAGCAAGAAAGAGTGAAGTCCTGCTTTGCGCACAATATCAACCTGTCATTCAGGAAACGCTTGGCATTCGTATCTATGGAGAAATCAGAGAGTTCGCACAGCTCTTTGAACTGCTGATGCAACATTCCCAAAAGGAAAATTTCACATTAATCATTGACGAATTTCAAGAATTTCTCTATATCAATCCGTCTATCGTCAGTGACATACAACGTATTTGGGACCAATATCACGCGACTTCCAAAATCAATTTCATTGTATGCGGTTCCGTTTATTCAATGATGAAAAGAATATTCGAAGACCGCAAGGAGCCACTATACGGACGCCTTACCGCCCGAATTTCTCTGCATCCATTCACCACCACCGTTATCAAAGAGATTCTAGCAGACCATGCCCCCCAATTCACATCGGAAGATTTGCTTTGCTTGTATTTGCTGACAGGTGGAGTAGCCAAATACATCACCCTATTGATGGAAGCGAAAGCATTTAATAAAACTGCCATGATAAATTATGCGCTTTCCGAAGGCTCACCATTTCTGACAGAAGGCAAAGACATGTTGATTTCCGAGTTCGGGAAAGACTATGCCAATTATTTTTCTATCCTATCTCTCATTGCAGAAGGAAAAACAACACAACGAGAGATTGATTCCATCATCAATAAAAACACCGGTTCCTATTTAGCCAACCTTGAGGATGAATATTCATTAATCAAAAAAGTGAAACCGATGTTCGCTAAACCTAATAGTCGTGCTACCCGTTATTGCCTGCAAGACAATTTTCTACGATTCTGGTTTCGCTTTATTTTCTCAAACAACGCAGTACTAGAAATGGGGAAAAACCATTTACTGATAGAATATGTAGAAAAGAACTATGAACAATACAGCGGCCTATTGTTAGAAAAATATTTCCGTGAACTTATCGCTGAAGAAGAGGAAGTTACCGACGTAGGTAACTATTGGGACAAAAACGGAGAAAATGAAATAGACCTGATCGCCCTCAACCGGTTTAACAAAACAGCACTTATCGGAGAAGTAAAAAGAAATCCGAGAAAAATAAGTATCCCGGCATTGGAAAAGAAAGGAGAAACTTTACATAAAGAATTAAATGATTATAAAATAACTTTCAAAGGATTCTCATTGAAAGATATGTAGTACTTTTGCATAAACACCCGATTATGAAAAAAGAAATTACTAGACTCATTTGTGCCGCCATCTGCTGCACGCCCATTATAGGATTTGCCCAGACAGGTGATAAGTTCACTTCGACTGACAACCTTTATAAAGAAGGGAAAGAACTTTTCCAGGAAAGAAATTATGCAGCTGCTCTGCCGGCATTGAAAGCATTTGTAAAACAAAAACCTGCAGCCAGCCTTCTTCAGGACGCAGAGTATATGCTGGTCAGTTCGGCTTACGAACTGAAAGACAAAAACCGCATCGAACTCCTCCGCAAATACCTTGACCGTTATCCTGATACTCCATACGCTAACCGTATTTATGCGCTGTTAGCCTCCTGCTATTTCTACGAAGGAAAATATGATGAAGCACTGGCACTTTTCAACTCTGCCGACCTCGATTTGTTAGGTAATGAAGAACGGGACGACTGCACCTACCAACTGGCTACCTGTTATCTGAAAACCGATAATCTAAGAGAAGCAGCCATCTGGTTTGAAACTTTGCGTGCCAACAGCCCCAAATACGCCAAAGATTGTGATTACTATCTTTCCTACATCCGCTATACACAAAAACGTTATAGTGAAGCATTGAAAGGTTTCCTTCCCTTACAGGACGACTCGAAGTACAAAGCACTCGTCCCTTATTACATAGCCGAAATTTATACGCAGCTCAAAAACTATGATAAGGCACAAATTGTAGCACAAAACTACCTGTCAGCCTACCCGAACAACGAGCACGCTGCAGAAATGTACCGTATTCTGGGAGATGCCTATTACCATTTCGGACAATATCACCAAGCCGTAGAAGCATTCAACAATTACCTGAATAAGGATCGCTCGGCTCCCCGCCGCGATGCCCTTTATATGCTGGGTCTCTCCTACTACCAAACAAAAGTATACTCCAAAGCAGCCGAAACATTAGGTAAGGTGACAACTGACAACGATGCCCTTACCCAAAATGCATATCTCCACATGGGACTCTCTTATCTGCAACTGGCAGAAAAAAACAAAGCACGCATGGCTTTTGAACAGGCAGCCGCCTCCAATGCTAATATGCAAATCAAGGAACAGGCAGCTTACAATTACGCTCTTTGCCTGCACGAGACTTCTTTCTCCGCTTTCGGTGAATCAGTTACTGCCTTCGAGAAATTCCTGAATGAATTTCCGACTTCTCCATACGCTGAAAAAGTCAGCAGCTACCTGGTAGAAGTTTATATGAATACACGTAGCTACGATGCAGCTTTGAAATCAATCGACCGGATTGCCAAACCAAGCGCGCAAATATTGGAAGCCAAACAGAAGATACTGTTCCAATTAGGAACTCAATCTTTCGCTAACGCCGACTTCGAACAAGCTCTGAAATATCTGAACCAATCCATTGCCATCGGACAATACAATCGTCAGACCAAGGCAGACGCTTACTATTGGTGCGGAGAATCCTATTACCGTCTAAACCGAATGGTAGAAGCCGCACGTGATTTTAATGCTTATCTGCAACTCACCACCCAACCCAATAACGAAATGTATGCGCTTGCCAATTATAACTTAGGGTATATCGCTTTCCACCGGAAAGACTATACGCAAGCAAGCAATTACTTCCAAAAATACATTCAACTGGAGAAAGGCGAAAATGCAACCGCACTTGCCGATGCATACAATCGTATTGGTGACTGCCACCTGCATGTACGTAACTTTGAAGAAGCCAAACAGTATTATTCGCAAGCCGAACAGATGAATACTTCTTCCGGAGACTATTCTTTCTATCAGCTGGCTCTTGTATCCGGTCTGCAGAAAGACTATACCGGTAAGATTACCTTGCTGAACCGTCTGGTAGGAAAGTACCCTGCTTCTCCTTATGCCGTAAACGCTATTTACGAGAAAGGGCGTTCCTATGTTCTCATGGATAACAACAACCAAGCCATTACTTCTTTCAAAGAATTGCTGACTAAATATCCTGAAAGTCCGGTCAGCAGGAAAGCTGCCGCCGAAATCGGATTATTATATTACCAAAAAGGAGATTACAACCAAGCAATCGAAGCCTACAAACAGGTTATCGAAAAATATCCGGGCAGTGAAGAAGCACGCCTTGCCATGCGTGATTTGAAATCTATTTATGTGGATCTCAACCGCATCGACGAATTTGCTGCTTTAGCAAATGCCATGCCAGGACACATCCGTTTCGATGCTAACGAACAAGACTCGCTTACGTATGCCGCCGCAGAAAAGATTTATGCACGAGGCAGAATGGAAGAAGCCAAAACAAGCCTCAACAAATACCTGCAAACTTTCCCGGAAGGAGCCTTCAGCCTGAACGCACATTATTATCTCTGCCTGATCGGAAACGAGCAGAAGAATTATGATATGATTCTTCTACATTCCGGTAAGTTGTTGGAATATCCAAACAATCCGTTTGCAGAAGAAGCACTAATCTTGCGTGCTGAAGTGCAATTCAACCAGCAAAATATGGCTGAAGCATTGGCTAGCTACAAAATGCTGAAAGAAAAAGCAACCAACGTAGAGCGCCGCCAACTTGCTGAAACGGGTATTCTGCGTTGCGCCTTCCTATTACGAGATGATATAGAAACCATCCATGCAGCTACCGACCTGCTTGCAGAAGCCAAACTTAGTCCGGAGCTAAGAAATGAAGCTCTTTATTACCGTGCTAAAGCCTACACCAAGCAAAAGGCTGACAAGAAAGCAATGGAAGACTATCGTGAACTGGCCAAAGACACACGTAACTCTTACGGTGCCGAAGCTAAATATCAGGTTGCACAATCCCTCTACGACGCAAAAGAATATGCCGCTGCAGAGAAAGAGTTGCTCAACTATATAGAACAGAGTACGCCACATGCTTATTGGCTAGCGCGCAGTTTTATCCTTCTATCCGACGTCTATCATGCTACGGGTAAAGATCTGGACGCACGCCAATATCTGCTAAGTCTGCAACAAAATTATCAAGGGAATGACGATATTGAAAGCATGATTGAAAGCAGACTTAGTAAATTGAAAGTTGAGAATTGAGAATAAAAAAATAGAAAAGTATGAAACGATCTCATTATATAATAAGAGGACTCGCATTGGCAATCTCAATGCCATCCTGCCTTCAAGCCCAAACCACCCAACCGAAGGATACAACAATGACCCGCACGGTCGTTGTGGAACAAGAATATAACCCGGACATTATGGATGCTTCGAAAGTGAACGTCCTGCCTAAAGTAGAAGAACCGACAGTGAGCAAGAAAGAAGTAGAATATGCTACAACATTCTTTCCGGCCACTTCCGTTCCGGCAGGCCTGATGCGCCCCTATACCGGAAAAGAAGTTCAACCCGGCACTACCCCGGGATATGTACGTGCCGGATATGGTAATTATGGCAATTTGGATATTCTTGCCAATTATCTATTCCGTCTGTCGCAGAAAGACAAATTGAATGTACGTTTCCAAATGGATGGAATGGATGGTAAACTAACGCTTCCTTTCACAGACTCCGAAAAATGGAATGCATTTTATTATCGCACACGCGCAAATGTAGATTACACACACCAATTTAATAAACTGGACTTAAATATTGCCGGAAACTTCGGATTGAGCAACTTCAACTTCCAACCGGAAAGCGTAAACAGCAAGCAGAAATTCACATCCGGTGACTTCCATGCGGGCATTCATTTCACTGATGAGACTGCCCCACTGCGTTTCAACGCAGAAACAAATCTGTTGATGTATGAACGTCAACATAACATGTTCAATGAATCTGAAGCCAATACAGGTATCAAGGAAACAATCATACGCACCAAAGGCGATGTCACGGGAGCTATCGGCGACCAACAATTAATAACTATCGCTTTGGAAATGAACAATCTTCTCTACAACGGATATACAAAGAATGTTTCCACCGGAGATGAATACTTCAAAAACTACACAACGCTTCTTTTAAATCCATATTACGAACTGGATAATGATGACTGGAAACTGCATATCGGAGCCAATGTAGATTTATCTTTCGGATTTGACAAGTCTTTCCGTATCTCACCCGATATCACTGCACAGTATATTTTTTCTGATAGCTACATTGTTTATGCAAAAGCAACCGGCGGTAAGCAATTGAATGATTTCCGCAGATTAGAAAGTATCTGTCCTTACGGTGAACTGCCGGAGGCAAATACCACTGCCACTTTGGGATACGTACAACGTCCTTATGATACTTACGAGCAAATCAACGGTAGTATCGGATTCAAAGCAAGCCCTTATCCGGGACTTTGGTTCAACGTGTTCGGTGGTTATCAGAATCTAAAGAACGACTTATCTTATTTAGGTTTTGACCCAAGTAATATTCATTCAGGTTCTTACCTTTCTTTTGCTCAAGATAATACAGAAAATCTCTACCTTGGCGGTGAAATCAGTTACGATTACAAAGATATCCTCGGAATATCAGCTAAATATACTTACCGTAATTGGGACAGCAAAACAGAGGAATATCTGTTGGCTGTGAAACCAGTCAGTGAAATGTCTTTCAATGTACGTATTCATCCGATCTCTGCTCTTAACATAAATCTAGGTTATGATTACATCAGCCGGAAAGAAGTGAAAGAATATGCAAAAATGACCGCAATTAATGATTTGCATATCGGAGCCAGCTATAATGTATTCAAAGGAGTATCCGTTTATGCTCAAGTACATAACCTGCTGAACAAGAAATATCAATATTATTTAGGTTATCCTACGGAAGGATTCAATTTCTTAGGAGGATTGAGTTTCCGGTTCTAAAGTTTATCAATAAATCACAGTAACAGTTATAACACGAGACACTCATCTCATAAAAAAGAGGGCATCTCCCATAGGGATGATGTCCTCTTTCAAACCAAAAACTTAATCTTCAATTATTATTTTGTTATCCTCACAACAAACCCACCACCAGGAGCCATGTGTAAATTCAACTTCTTATTGGCTGATACGCGGATCACTTCACGCTTATAGTCTTTCCCAACACGATCGGCATTGATACCATCTCTAAATATTTCTGCATTGAACTCACCATCACCCAAGAAAGACAGATCGACTTCAACATCACGCTCTTTCCAGTCGGTCAATCCACCCACATACCAGATACCGTCTTTCTCACGTGCCATTACAATATGTTCGCCTACTTTTCCGCTTATTGGAAGTGTCTGATTCCATACAGTAGGAATGGCAGCGATAAACTTCGTACATTCTTCCTCTTTCAGATAATTAGTAGGTGCATCACACAGCATATTAATAGGAGAATCAAAAATAGTATACAATGCTAACTGACGGCAACGTGTACCCTGACTCATCGGTTCTGTATAGACAGCATGAAAGTTCTTCATGATTACGTTATTCATCGCTCCCTGTGTATAATCAAGTGGTCCGGCAACCATGCGGATGAAAGGAGCTGTCACATCATATATCACTTGATCTGTTCCCGGTTCTGCCCACTTCATTTCTTCCAGTCCATGGACACCCTCGAAATTGATCGTATTCGGATAAGTACGTTGCAAACCAGTCGGTTTGAACGTTCCATGGAGATCTATCAGCAATTTGTATTTTGCTCCGGTTTCAGCCGCTTTACGGTTAAACTCAACTACTTGTTGGTCGTCACGGTCCATAAAATCAATCTTGAAACCTTTGATTCCCATTGCGGCATAATGCTTACATACACGATCCATGTCTTTTTCAAAAGCACGATAGCCCGCCCAAAGTATCAAATCTACATTTTTGCTTTTTGCATAGCTAATCAACTCTTTCAAATCGATTTCAGGAATCACCTCAAACAAATCCGCTTTACCCGGCACTGCCCATCCCTCATCCAATATCACATATTCGATACCGAATTTCGAGGCAAAGTCAATATAGTATTTATAAGTCTCATTGTTGATACCTGCGCGGAAATCCACGTTGTAGAGATTCCAGTCGTTCCACCAGTCCCAAGCCACTTTACCCGGTTTAATCCAAGAAAAATCTGTAAATTGTGCCGGAGTAGCCAGTTTATATACCATATCATTACAAAGCAGTTCTGCATCATCCTTGGCAATGACCATGACACGCCAGGGAAATGCTGTGTTTCCCTCCACTCTAGCAATATAAGGTTCACGAGATTTTACTACCCCTTTCAGTCCGCGAACTTCGTCTACTATCGTTTTCGGATAAGCTGCAAAGATTCCATCCAGAGAATATCCATGCTCACCATGTTTCACATACATACCCGGATAGTTCATCAAATCGGCTTCAGTGATACAGATTTTTTTTCCGTTCTTTCCCTCGACCAAAACCGGTAAAAAGGCAATCTGTTCCTTATCCCATGCAGACAAGGCAGTTTCCAGATACGTATTTTGGAAAGAACTGTAGAAAGGATCTTTCTTGCCCTCGTTCATTCGGCCTTTCGGTGAAGCTACAAAAACTTTCGGATCATTCGGAAAACAGAAAGAAGCCTGCTCGCTTTCCACCATAAACGGCTTCTTCAGTTCAGAGACAAAACGATAGGCTGCACCATCTTCATAAGCTCTGAACACCAAGCTATATCCTCCTTTAAAGTCAATGGTTAGTTCATTGAACTGGTCCTTGATTGATTTCTTCTTATAGATGGGAGGATAGATAGTCTCATTTACAGAACGGCGGCTGATCTTCTTTACTTTCGGATTGAGTCCGAAAGCTGTACCATCAGTTAGTTTCATGAAAATAGGAGATGGAGCCACCATCACATCGTTGTCGTGAAGAACGGAGTATTCCACATTCTTATCATTCACAATCACATTCACCTGCACTTTACCGGAAATGTCTTTCAGCTCGTACACTTTCTGTGCACAAATGGTTAAAGGTGCGATAGCCATTAGAACCGGCAAAAGTCTTTTCATCATACGTTTCATAAACTAATACTTTTTGTATTTCACACAGTTTTTTATTTACATATTTATCATAAGAGTACCGCTTGGCAGAGATAAAGGAGGAAGCTTAACAGGAAGAATTTCCTGCTAATAAAGCATTGAACAAGTGCTAAATAGCACCTTTCTTATCTCATTCGCGCTACCATTTTTTAGAAATCAATTGTCACCTGATAGGTATCCTTATTCTCAAAGAAGGTCTGTTGCACCTCATATTCGGGAAGCCATACGTATTTTTTTTCCCCTTTATATTCGGCTTCGAGCAAGAAAGTGAACCAGCGGTTATAAGGCAATTCGTCGGTATGCAAAGGAGGTGCGGGGCTATCATATAAGTTGGGGACACCAGTTATCAGATATTCTCCTTTCTTATCCGTCTCATAAGTACGGTAAGGAGTAGCGATCAGGTCATTGAATTTTGCACGTGAACCATACAGATTCAGCTTTACCCCTTTTTGCTTTTTACCTTTCACTTTTACAGATACCTGTATGTTTTCGGGGAACATTTGTTTGAAGAATCCGTCGAAATCACGTCTCGGACGTTTGGATTTGGCGGTGTGATTGATTATATGAACTGCATACGAGCTCCATTTATATGTTTTATAATGACTGTTCATCACACAAGAGTCAGGTTCATATTCGATATGGTTCACCGGATTGTTCTTTGCCCGGATTCTATCAGCATACAAGTCGGTTACCCCACGATAATGTCCGAACTCATGTGCCACTCCTCTATGAAAATAGTCGATACCAAACAGATCTTCATGTTCCGTCTTGCTACGGCTACGGCAAATTACCATATTCAGATCGTCCGCCCCACCGCCGCAATACCATCCTTTAGCCGATTCTTCATCGTCAAAATCAAGAATAGAATCTATAATCAGCAGTACATCGTGATTGGGAAAACCGGCACTCTTCTGATAGATTTTCTCCAATTGGCGGGAGGAGCAGTCGTAAATCACCTGCAGATCCGGTATATAACGGAAATAGTAGTTGAAACGTCCATTGCCGGCTTTGTTCCAGAAGTCGTTCACTTGGTCGAAAAAAGCATTCAGCTTCGCTTGATAAGCTTCTTTACCTCCCCAATGCTCCACTCCGGCCTTATCGACAGCCACAAATACCCGGTATTCAATGGTGTCCAAAGATTGTCGAATCTGATTTTCCTCCAATGTCTTTGCCTCCATCCAAGAGAAGAAAGGCAATAGAGCGGGAAATATGAGCCATCTTTTCCAGTTGTTTTTCATATTAGTTCTTAGTTAAGAATGTATTTTATTTCTTGTAAATCACGACTATTTCCACCGACCATCAAAGTGAAGTCTCCTTTCTCCACAATGAACTTCATTTGATTATTGTAGAATCCTAGTTGTTCATCTTTTACGTCGAAGGTGACCGTTTTGCTTTCACCTGGACTCAGCTTAATCTTTTCAAAGCCTTTCAATTCTTTGATAGGGCGAGTGATAGAAGCCACCTCATCACGCACATACAACTGAACAACTTCCTCGCCCTCGCATTTTCCAGTATTGGTAACCGTTACAGCAACACGTGTATAAGTACCTTTTCCATCACCCGGAAGCAGTTTCACATCCGAATAATTGAAAGTAGTGTATGACAAACCGTAGCCGAACGGATAAGCAGGCTCCGTAGGAATATCAATGTACTTCGCACACCATCCGCCCAATGCAGTGGGGCGTCCTGTGCTCTTATATTGATAATACAATGGTATCTGTCCGTTATGCTGCGGAAAAGTCATTGGCAGCTTACCCGAAGGATTATAATCTCCCCAAAGTACATTACAGATAGCATTACCCGCTTCACTCCCCAGCCACCAGGTACATAAGATAGCGGGAGCCTCCCGACGAACTTCATTGAAAATAACAGGACGACCACACATCATTAGTACAACTACCGGTTTGCCAGTCTTCACCAATTCGGAAACCAAACGCTGTTGTTCGGCAGCAATAGAAATATCTCCTTTCGAACGCATCTCACCGCTTTCCCAAGCTTGTTCTCCCATTGCAACGATAACCACATCCGATTGGCGGGCAGCAGCTAAAGTCTGATCCAGATTTACAATTTTATTCGTTTTCAAGTCGTAGCCATCGTTATAGTTGATGTCCACTCCTCGTTTCTCCATTGCCTCATACAAGGTTACTACTTTACCAACCTCTGCACAGGACCATGCACCGCACATATCTTTCTGCGATTTGGAAAGTGCACCAATCAAAGCAACTTTCTTGATAGAAGAAGAAAGCGGTAACACCGAGTTTTCATTTTTCAAAAGAACAATAGAACGTTCGGAAACGTAGCATGCTTCCTTGCGGGATTCCTGTGAACCAATCACTGTACGTTCCCTTTCTTCATCACAGTATCTGAACGGATCATCAAATAATCCCAGTTTATATTTCTGTTCCAAAATACGTCTGACAGCATCATCCACCAGCTTGATAGATACCTTACCCTCTTTTACCAGAGACACCAGATTCTTGGAATAGCATTCACTTACCATCTCCATATCCAGTCCGGCCTTGATTCCTTTATAAGCAGCTTCTTTTTCATCTTTCGCATAACGGTGGTTCATCATTTCTCCCACTGATCCCCAGTCGGATACCACAAATCCTTTAAATCCCCATTGATTCTTCAGGAGCTCCCTCAACAGAAAAGTACTTCCGGTAGACGGTTCGTTATTAAAGTCATTGAACGCACTCATGAAAGTAGCAGCACCGGCCTCTGCACCAGCCTTGTAAGGAGGCATATAGAAATTGACAAACTGTCCCATCGACATATCCACACTATTATAATCTTTTCCGGCAATAGCTGCACCATATCCGGCAAAGTGCTTAATACAGGATAAAATAGTATTCTCTTTCGATAAATCATCTCCCTGTAAACCATGTACACGCGCCTTAGCAACCAACGAGCCATAATAAGGATCTTCACCGGCCCCTTCCATCACACGCCCCCACCGGGCATCCCAGCTAATATCCACCATTGGAGCAAACGTCCAATGCAACCCGGCTGCTGCAGCTTCCTTTGCCGCACATCTCGATCCTCTTTCTATAGCATCCAGATCAAAACTCGCAGCCTCTGCCAATGGCAACGGAAAACCTGTTCTATATCCATGAATAACATCCAATCCGAAAAGCAAAGGAATCTGTAAACGTGATTTCATAGCTGCCTCCTGATATTTACGAGTATTGGCAGCACCGGATACATTCAGCAAAGAACCGATCAATCCCTTACTTATATCTTCTGTCCGACTGATACGTGTATTATCAGGACCTGTGGCAAATCCACCGGAACATTGGCTTAACTGCCCCACTTTTTCTTCCAGTGTCATCTTTTTCATCAGACCGGATATGAAACGATTCATTTGAGCCTCATCCTTTTGATTCTGCGCCATGCTTCCCATAGCGAAAATCGCCATACACGAATATGTAATTAGTCTTTTCATCATTTTATTATAAGAGTTTATCTGTATTGATTTAAATGTTAATATCCTCCATACGTTTTACTTTCTATCGCAAAGATAGCCGCTGGTCAGATTCACATTGGCGAATTGCGTACAAAAGGACAATAATATCGTAAAGTCTGCTTTTTTTCTATTTCTTTCCGTATAGCATTCAAGCACTTCTGTCATTTTTTTGCCTTTATTGATACGATTTTCTCCTTACTCTTCACTTATTCGTAAGAGATATTATCCAGCACTTTTATTCCCTCTTTCCGAACACCTGTCTCAAACAGATTCTTAAACGATTCTACCGACAATGAAGTGGACGGTTTAAAATCTGAAGAATTCATATACGCCAGCAAAGCGGCATAGAATTGTAATCCTTCCGGTGTGTCACGTACCGCTTCCAAGTCGGACATACAAAGCAGTAATTTACTGCCCTCTACATTCAACTCCATCAATAAGCCGAGTTTATGATTTCGTTCCACATTGTCAATTACCTGCACAATAGGGCGGTATTCTTTTGGCATACCATCCAGAATAAGCGGATAGCTATGTTTGATAATTGGATACCACTGCCAGTTCGTATGGTATTCGGTCGGGAAATCATCGAATACCGGATGCTCGGGATTGGTCAGAATCCCCAATGTACCAGGTGAAGCAGGTTTCTTGATGCGGTCACAGATACTTTTGAACATACGATAATTCCAATAGTCGGTCTGGAACAATCCTCCCACTGTTACTTCTTTACAGTCTTCCTCAAGAGGCATCAACAATACCTTTCCACCTTGCTTTAAGGCATTCAGCACATCATCCGTTAGTTGGCGGGCAACTACAACATTACCTGCCTTCAATTGCTTCTTTGCAGGATATATCCATAGCGGATAACTATTCTGATAGGAAGTTCCGGATACTTTCAAAAGTAATTCGGCTTTATACGCTTGCTCCACATCGGGCAATGTCAAACGAATAGTTCCGGCAGTCAATAATCCTAATCCCGATGGAATAGCCATCTTACCTTTGCCAAGGCTTTTCTTCCCATTTTTGAGTTCCCATGAAATACTTTTTTCGTTCAATGAAGTTTCTCCATAATTGGCAATCTCAACAGTACCTGCGAATGATTCACCGCCTGTCCAACAGAATTTGGCAGTTGTCAATAAAGGAACCACTTCACTACAGAATTCTCTCCATTTCTTCGGTTCAACCAATCCTTTACTATCCATAAAAGCATCCAGAATACCAACATAAGCCGACCCCTGTCCCGGATAATCCTGTAAATCGAGTAACTGAAAACCAGCCATCCGTTTGGAACGGAGATTCATTTCAATATCTGCCCGGTAAAGTTCCACAGACCATGCACCCGATGCTTTAAAAAAATCATCCGCCTGCTCCAGCATGCCGGCTTTCTCCAAGCGGTCACGAAACACTTCAAAATTCCAGGGAGCTAAGACTCCTGTATATTTCTTCATCTCCTCATAATT
>ERZ1026947.862-NODE-862-length-14637-cov-4.375120_pt1 | contig 14637 bp, 9 predicted proteins | sample MGYA00519568_ERZ1026947 | MGnify/ENA primary metagenome ERZ1026947 (study PRJEB26926, sample SAMN06164744) | human gut metagenome | biome: ENVO:00009003; feature: ENVO:2100002; material: ENVO:00002003 | host: Homo sapiens | place: USA | collected 2012 ...
GTCGTCGGCAGCGTCAGATGTGTATAAGAGACAGCCGGCGGTGCGCAGTGGTAGGTTCCGGCCTTTGCCGGACGGTATGTAAATAGTCTCTGCATATGGGAAAGTTTTTTACAGAACGTGAGATTCGGGCCGTGGCGGTTTTTCTGCCGCTGGCCGGGTTGCTGGTCCTCGGCATCGTCCTCGTGCGTCCGAAGGCCGATCCCGCGGCGGCCCTGCGGGTCGAAGCCGAAATGGAGGAGCGGGCCGATACGGTCGTCATGCAGCCCTTCGATCCGAACACCGTGGATTACGACGGCCTGCGGCGGCTGGGGCTTACGAAACACGAAGCCGTGAGCCTGCTGAAATACCGCGCCGCAGGCAAGATTTTCCGTATTCCCGAAGATGTGACGCTCTGTTACGGCATCAGCGATTCGCTCTTTTACCGGCTGGAGCCCTACATACGCATCGGACGCAAGTATGCCATCGCTCCGCAGGAATACCGTACGGGGCGCGTTGTCTCAGAGCCGATGCCGCCCGCGCCGTTCCGCATCGACACGGTGAGCGCGCGTTACCTGCGGGCCATCGGCGCATTGTCGAAACGGCAGGCCGAAGCCTTTGTCCGGTGGCGCGACCTGAGCGGCATTTACGACATGGAGGAACTGCGGGCGTGCTATGTGGTGAGCGATTCGGTCGCATCGGCGCTCGAACCTTACGTCATCTTTCCCGAACGCAAAGCGGAACCGATCGACGTTCCCGTCGAGATCAACACGGCCGATTCGGCCGCGCTGAGGAGCGTGGCGGGCATCGGCGAGAAGACCGTCGTCTCGATTATCGGCTACCGCGACCGGCTCGGCGGATTCCTCCGCGCGGAGCAACTCGCAGAGGTTCCGGGAGTCACGGAACGCAATTATGAGAAAATTTTGAAACAAATTTACTGCGATAGTTGTGAAATTCGGAAAATTGATATTAACTTTGCAAGCCCGAAAGAGTTGGGACGGCATCCGTACATTCCGCCGCAGACCCTTCGGAAATTACTTAAACGAAGACAGTTGAAAGGAGGTTGGAGTACCGCTGAGGAATTGATCGAAGACGACATAATGACCCGCGAGGAGGCAGTACGGCTGGTTCCCTATCTGCGGTTCGGTGCCCGAAGCGGACCTGACGACGAGTAGACGAAGCGACATTGCAAGGGGGAAAGGTATCGGAAGATATGCGCCCCGGAGGATTTTAAGTAAACGAAAGAATTAAAAACAATAAAAAAGTAGAATATTATGATTATCATGCCGGTAAAAGAGGGCGAAAACATCGAGCGCGCCCTGAAGAAGTTCAAACGTAAATACGAGCGCACGGGCGTCCTGAAGGAGCTGCGCCGCCGCCAGTACTTCACCAAGCCTTCGATCGCGAAGCGCGTGGCGAAGCAGCACGCCATTTACGTGGAGAACATGTACCGCGACGAGGACTAGTCCTCCGGTGTTCTGCACCATATACGCCCCGGCCCGAAAAAGGTGTGGGCTTGAAAAATGTAACGACTTGATTTATCAGGTCGTTACATCTTTGTATAGGAGAGTAGGTAACGAGAAGGCAACGGTTTATTTTTCAGCCCATTATACTGAATTTCAGTGTTTCAAATAACTACGACGAACTACAAAAACATACAGAAAAATCCAAACAGTCACCATTCATCCAAATTCTTCTAGTGCAAACCGAATTGATTTACCAATAACTATATTGGTGAATTCATCTCATTAGCTTGATTATTAATGTATTAATGCCATATTTTGTGTTTTTATCTAACAATTGACATTTTGAGCATCCAGATATGAGTTTTAACTCAAGTGTTTCATAATACGAGTCACAGTTAGATAAACGAGGTTTTTAAATCACCATCTATTCTCGCGTTCGATACATATATTCCGTCGGTGTCATATTGTATACGCTTTTGAAGCATTTTGCAAAATAAGCGGGTGAAGAGAATCCTACTATATAGGCGACTTCGCTTACATTGCGCCGTTGATCTGTTAACAGTTGAACTGCCTTCTGCAACCGGTAATTACGCAATAAATCCGATGGGGACATTCCGAAAATACTTGTGATTTTCCGATAAAGCAATATTCTCGACATTCCTAACATATCGCTCATCAGTTCGATTTTGAAATTGCTGTCGCTATGCTGCGCCTCGATCAGATTGAAGAGTTTATCTCGGAACACATCGTCCACACAAGGAAGATTGGCGGCTTCGTGCCTCGTCAGACGACCGAATTTTTGGGCGAATGTACTGGCAAGGCGCTTACGTTCTTCGATAATCCGGATAATTTTCAGACGGACATACTGCATATTGAACGGCTTGTGAATATATTCGTCAGCACCTTCTGCAATTCCGTAAATCCGTTGGTTGTCATCCGAAAGAGCCGTAAGCAGCACGATCGGAATATGACAGGTCGCTATGTTAGATTTTATGTTGCTGCACAACTGGAATCCGTTGAGCGCAGGCATCAGCACGTCGCTCAGGATAAGCGACACTTCATCATCCATCACGGCTTTAACGGCATCGTAACCGTTATTGACGGCAATAACGCGGAAGTTCGTTGAAAGTTCATCTTTAAGATAGGCGAGTATCTCAGAATCATCCTCGGCAATGACGATCGTTTCGTTATATTTCTTGGCCAATAACTCATTGACCTTATTGTCGTCGATTACCTCGTCCGCAAGATAATTCGTCGGAAGAGTTTCGTCAAAAGTGACATTTTCTCCGAAATGCGATTTTCCCTTGAACAGTTCGACCCGGAAAACGGTATAAGCCCCCGGAAGACTATCCGCCGTTATGTATCCATGATGCAGTCCGACATATTCCCGTGTCAGGTGCAATCCGATCCCCGTACTGTAATTCGACGTGTTCTTGAGCGCATAAAAACGGTCGAAAATACGAGGAAGACTCTCTTTATCTATACCCTTCCCGTTATCCTCGACTTCGATCAGTACGCTCGGACCGTTATCTGTCACCGACACCAAAATCGTACCGTATTTGGGCGAATATTTGAAAGCATTTGAAAGCAGGTTGAGCAACACCTGTTCGATTTTATCGGTATCAATCCACAACTGCTGATGCGACGTGTCCGTACGAAATTTATAGACGATCTTTTCCGTTTCGGCATAAGTCTCGAAATAACTAAGTATCTCTTGTGTAAACTGCACGATATCCACCTGTTTCAGCGTAAGCATCATTTTATTATTTTCGATCTTCCGGAAATCGAGAATCTGATTCACGACATTCAGCAGATGGCGCGCGTTACGCTGAATCGTCCAGATATTACGTTGAATTTCGGGGTCCTTTTCCCGCTTGACAATGCTGTCGAGCGGATTGAGGATCAGCGTCAGCGGAGTGCGGATTTCATGGGTTATATTTGTAAAAAACTGTAATTTGTGAGCCGTTACATTCTCTATCTGGGCATGCTTATCCATCAACTCACGGGTTGCAATTTCGATTTCAGCATTTTTTGCGGTCAGGATTTCGTTGCGGCGCCGGAGACGCAGATTCAATCGGATGGCATAAATGCCCATTCCTCCCGCAACAAGGGCGATAATTATGACGGCCCACAATGAATATTTCAGATTGTCAACGCTCCGGTCATATTGTTCAAGAACCGTTTTCTGTTTGTTGATCTGTTCCTGATAACTGACTATCTGTTCCTGCTGCGCCTTGAGTGTGTAGGCATTGTGAGAATCGACGAGTGCCGATTGCAGTTGGTAGCTCTTCTCTACCCGTTTACCAAGAAGGATACGTCTGGCGATCGCCATGACCTTGTCTCCTCCCGTGGGATAGAGGAATGAGGCTTGCAGTCTGCCGTCGAGAACCGCATCTACTCCGACGAGCGCATCTATTCCGATAAATTTTATCCGCTGCGCACAGAGTGAATCGGCTGCATTGATCACATTGTAGGCAGCTAGTGCCATATCGTCGTTGTGCGCAAAAACCAGATCGATATCGTTATAGTGGCCGATCGCCGCCACGCGCTCTTTTGCCACATCGGGTTTCCAGTCGCCGGGAATGGTATGCACCGAATAGCTTTCACTCGCTTCGGCAAGGAATCCCTTATGCCGTTCCACAGCGGGTGAAGAGCTCATCAATCCGGTAATTTCGAGAATCGTAGACCCTTCGGATAATATGGTGTTGATGTAGCGTCCCACATCACGGCCGATATCGTAATTATCCGCACTGATGCAGGTCGTGTAATGGTCCGAATGTATTTTACGATCCCAGATGATTGTCGGAATTCCCATGTCGAAAGCTTCGACGGCGATCGGTGTCACCGGCTCCGATTCGTTCGGCGAGATGATGAGCAGGTCGACCTTCGCCTCAATGAATTCACGAATCTGATCGATCTGTAACTGTGTATTGTTATGCGCATTGCTGACCACAATGCTCAATTCCGGATATTTGGCCGCTTCGGCTTGCATCTGAATCATCATGATCTGACGCCATAGGTCGTTGGTACATTGGGAGAATCCGATTACATAATGACGCTTGGGTTCCGAGATCGATTCACGACGGCAGCCGTTCGTCATCATACATATGGCAAGCAGTAAAAACAGACGGATTGTGCAATGCGGCATAATACGCGAATTTATAATTATTTTATCATATTTAGGCTGAAATCATCGACGAAATAGGTTGAATTCCGGTCTGTCCAGACACCGCAGAAAACAGAGAGTTCCTGCTCCTCGCCGGAATCGAAATCCAGCGCCATTCGGGTCCAATCTCTGCCGGACAGCAGGAACAGCCTGTCTTTCAAAACACTGCCGTCGGGCCGGCGTACACCGATATACACGCCGTTCGTCAACGGGGGCAGGGACATGCGGGCGAATGCGGAAAGCCGGTATTCCTTTCCGGGCATCACTATTATTTTCTGTATGCAGATGTCGGACCAGACGGGTATATAACGGGGTGTTTCGACATACAAGGCGCAGGCAAACTCTCCCGCATGTGCCTCGGATGTCAATTCGGACTTACCGATGTCCCACATCTTCGCAGACTCTTCGAATCCGCCGTCGGCGAGCAGGTTTTCCCGGCCGTGCGGAGTGCAGGCGAACAGAATATAACTTATCAGCGGCAAAATGGTCTTGTACATAAAGTTAGGTCTTAAAAACGGATACCCGGCCGTGCATAACACGGCCGGTTCCGCCGGATGTCAGAGTTAGTTACAGTTGCGAAACGATAAAGTACATATTGTCGCCCGACGAGTAGGGATAAACGGACGGTGAGAACCAGCCTCCCTGATTAGCATTATCGAGCGCCAGCAGTTTTTCACCCGACCAGTCGCCTTCGGGAGAACCGGCATCGCGGTAGACCAGACCGCCCGTCGTCCCCGAACGGTAAATCATAATATAGCGTTTGTGAGTCGCATTATAGGCTACACACATTTCGGATGCATTGCCATAGGTGATCGCCGCCGCTGATTCCGGGTCTCCCGCCACCCAGTCGGTGCCGTCCCAATAGGTCCAGTTGGCTGCAGTTGCAATATCACCGTCGCTTTTGATGCGCGCGACGTATATCTTGGGCGTGGAACGGCCTGCGTCCGAACCGAACATGTAAAGATACTTGTCGCTCAAATAGAATGCCGCCTGCACAAAATGCCCGGCTCCGCTCCAACGGCCGCGGATCTCACGGGTCCAGCTTTTACCGCCGTCTGCCGATGACAACAACCCGGAAAAGTTTGCCGTCCATGCGTCGCTGTCTTCGGGATCGAGCGACTTGAACGAATAATAATGGATATACTGTTTGCCGTTGACGGTCACACCGGCCGTCGGAACACAAGCGGTTTCACCGTCTCCCGACGGTTTGAGAATAGGAACGATACCGTCGTTGCCGGGCGAAACCTGCGCGATATAGAATCCATCAGCGGGATTCATATCGTTCGACAATGCGAATGCGTTTGCGTAATGCTTGCCCCCGGCCGAAACATCGGCCAGCGCCATGGAAACCGTATTGTTCGGTCCGGCCCAGATGACGGCTTTACCCGCAAACGAAATATCCGTAAACGAGGCATTCGAGACAGTGCCCGTCGTCAGGCAGGTACCCAATTTGGTCGAGGTCTGGGTGGTGCCGGTCGGAACGAGTCTGAAATCGTCCAATGCGACCCATACTCCGGGATAGCCCCATGCTCCGCAAAAGACATTACCCTGCGTATAGTCGCCGGAATTGAACTCCTTGGTGAATTCGGTCCATACGTCGGGATTCCAATCGCCGGCCTGTCCGTCATAGATCGGGCCGCCTTCCAGCCGGACGCCCGTAAAGGCGTTCATTCCAGCCCACGAAGCCTGTCCGAAGCAGGAGAAGGTGTAATCCTTGCCCTTTTTGAGTGCGATCGACTGCAAGCAGGCATCGCACCAGCTGCCGTCGTTGGGGTTTTCAAGCTTCAAAGCGACCTGACCGCCGTGTGTCTGCGTGTGTTTCGACACCAGCGAAGGCTCCTTGTACGCTCCTTCGAAATACCAGAGTGAACGGTAGTCGATTGCTTCATCGGGGAAAAGCTCGAAACCGGGCTCGGAAATCATATTGAATTCGTCCGCCGCGAACGTGGCTTTCATCAGGGTGATGTTCGAAAGCTGCGTCGGATCGGGATTAAGCTTGATGTCGTTGCCGCCCTCCTCTTTATCGTCGGCACATCCGGCAGCGAATGCGGCGGACAGCAAAAGTAACATTGCGAAATAACAGTTTTTCATGGTTTTTGTTTTTTAGTTGTAGGTTATTCTGTTTTTACGGGTTTCAGGCAAATATCGTCCACGGTGAGCGTCATTTCGGGAGCGCCCCAAACTCCGAAAAAGACATCGGCACTTACAGCCTGACCGGCATTGAATTCACAACCGAAGCGTGTCCATTCGCCGGCTTGGGCTGTGCCCGTTATGTCATGGATTGTTCCGTCGGTCAATCGGACTCCGACATAGGCACCCTCAGGAAGCACCTCTTCGGATTTCACCCAGCACTCGATCGAGTAATCGGCATTCTGCTGCAAGGATACCGTCTGAGTGCATACGTCCTGCCACTGGCCGGAATTCGTATTCGAGAAACGGCAGGCGATCTTGCCGCTGTGCGCATCGCGCGAAGTGAGGGCCGCCGCATTCACATGCCACATCGTCTTGTAGCTCAACGCCTGAGTCGGGTGCTCCTCGAAACCTCCTTCTGCAAGCAGATTGATCCCCGCCTGATCCCAGTTGAGGTCGGCACGCATCAGGAAAACGTTCCATGTAGGCACGGCATGAGAGATGACAAACCACAATTCGTCGTCTTCGTTGAACCACGGGTGAATATAGGGAGCATAAAGCGCATTGCCATCCTCATACATGATGATCTTCTCGCCCGACCAATCTCCTTCGGGAGAGGGGGCGTCCCGGTAAACGACGGCCCGCTGATTGACTGACAGATACATCATCATATACCGTTTGTAACGGCTGTTGTATGCAACGGTCATTTCAGACGCCGTTCCCCGTGCGACTGGCTCCGCCGCCTGTTCGTTGCGCTCCCAGCCGCCGCCGGTCCAGTATTCGTAGGCCGATTTGTCGAGAAGTTTCGTTTCGCTGACACGCGCCAGATAGACGTTGCCGTAACGTCCCGAATGTGTGCCGTACATATATATCAACCCGTTTTCCTTCAGATAGGCGACCTGCGTGAAGTTGCTGTCGGCATTCCATTTGACGCCCGAACGGGTCCATGCTGTCCCATAATTATCCGAGTAAACGATTTCGCTGTAATTCACCGACCAGTAATCGTTATCACCCGTAGGAGTCCAGTCATGGATACTCATGTAGTTCAGGTACTGACGGGTGCCGACCGCAATGCCGCCCGTAGGAATGCAGGTCACTTCGTATTCCGAACCATCGGGATATTGCCCGGTTTTGGCCCGCGAGACGACGATCTCCTTTACGGCATTGCCATCCATCAGCATTCCCGAATAATAAAGCCCGTCCGTCAAGTCACGATCCGAAGAGAGTGCGATGGCGTTCGATTTCCAGTTGCCGCCTCCGTAGTCGAAATTATCGCCGAATGCGCACATGACCGTCCCGTTGCCGGCATCCCACATATTGCTGTAATCGGTACGGCCGATATTGAACCGGGCGTCCGTTCGGTTGGGATTGGGAATCGTTTCTCCGCTTTCCGAACGTCCGGTGACGCGCGCCACGAGCGTTATGTTATCCGGCAGCAGCGTCCCTGTTTCGAGAGGTTCCGGTCCCGGCGGTTCCGGATCGGGAATCTCCGTATCGGATGCCGACGAGCAACCCGGCAGCAGAAATATGGCGGCAATCAGGAACAACATGCTTCTGATCCCGGATACGGGCCGCCTGTCTGTTTTAATAAGAATATCCATCATTTTGACGAAGGTTAATGTTGGAAAGCAGTTCGGAAGAGGGTATCGGATACAATTCGAGATATTTCTTCTGCTTGGGCGTGTGGAATGTCCAGCTTCCGTTTACATAGAGATTCCACCGGATCAGCTGCTCGCGCCGCATTCCTTCGCCCGTGAACTCGCGTCCGAGCTCTTTCAGGAATTCGCCGTAAGGCACGGATACGCCGTCAACGACTGTCAAGGCGGACAACTGCTCGGCCGTCAGCTCACGCACGGATCGGGGCAGAGACGGATCGAAACTGCGTCTGCGCACCTCGTTCACGATGTCAGCGGCTCCCTGTGCATCCCCGTCACGAAGCATACATTCGGCTTTCATCATCAGGGTCTCCCCGAAGCGGAACACGACCCAGTCCTGATCGGTCTCCCATTTCTGGCCGATTTTGACCTCGTACTTTCCGAAGCGGTAGCCGTCGAATTCACGGGCGGCGTCGATCGAGGCGATTTCGTTGACATAATTGAAGGGTGTCACACCGTCAGTAAAATAGAGCGGCTGCTTGGTGAGGTAGTCGTACTGTTGCCCCATGCAGTAACTCTGCCTGTAACGTTTGTCATTGTAATGATCGGGATCGGTGGCATCGAACGTCTCTTTTACGTACGAAGGCACGGCACGCAGTCCATTGTAACCGCCCGAACCCGCGTTGTAGATCGGTTTGCAGGCCCAGTGTTGGGTTTTGGCATAGATGCAGTGGAAAATCGGCGATCCCGTCGTTTCATCATACGGCACCGCAAAAATGATTTCGGGCGACGTTTCGCTTTGCAGACTGAAAATATTGGAAAAGCTGTCGTCGAGCTGGTATTTCGCAGACCCGATTATCTCGTTGCAAAGGATGAGCGTACTGTCGCGCTTGGCGGCATATTCGCTGCCGAGCCACGATTCGGCATTCAGATATACCTTTGCCAGCAGATGCTTGGCTGCCCACTTGTTAAAACGACTGTACCGCTGTTCTTCGGGCAGTTTGTCCATGCTCTCGCGCAGTTCCCGCACGACGAAATCATACACCTCTTTCCGGTCGCGCGTCGTCGGCATATAATCTTTCGGCACGTCGTAGGTCTCCATGATCGGCACATTCCCGAAAAGAGACAGCAGGTAATAATAATAGAATGCACGCACGGCACGAACCTCCGCCAGCGTTTGCTCGTCGAGCTCCAGCCCGGCCTCTTCGAACTGATGCAGCACCCGGTTGCAGCAGGTCGTAATGCCATACCACAAGTGGCTCCAACAAGTACTGAAATGGGGGTCGGTCGATTTCCATTCGTGATTGTCCAGCCGCAGCCAGATACCGCCGTCATACCAGCCTCCGTCCGAATTGGTCGGAATGACCCATGCATCGGTTCCGAGCTCGGTCAGGTCCCAGATGCTGCGGTCCTCGTTGAACCAGCGCATCTGCCCGTACATGGGTGTCAGCAGGTAGGCCGAGCTCTGTTCACTGTCCTCCAGAATCTTGTCGATTGTCATATCGCTGTAAATATCCGGATCGAGATTCGTGCATGAAGCCAGCAGAAGTGCGCATGCGCCGAACAGATGTATTGTTTTTCGTTTCATGGTTTTGATCATTAGAAGTTGAACGATGCACCGACGATGTACGAACGCAGGTTAGGGTATTTGTTGATCGGGTCCACGCCGGGTGTGAGGCCGACGATCGCCACTTCGGGGTCCAGCCCAGAATAGCCGCTGATCGTAAGCAGGTTCATGCCCGTACAGAAGACCCGGATACTGCGTATCACCTTGTTGCGTTGTGAAAGATCGAATGTGTAGCCGATGGTCAGATTGTCGAGTTTGACGTAATCGCCCGGTTCGATATAACGGTCCGAATAGATCGACGGCGCGAAATTGTAATATTCGCCGATCTTCTGATAAGCCGATTTCGGCACGTTGAAACTCGACAGCCAAGCGAGTGTTTCATACTTCATCCGGTAGGCGTTCAGAATATCGAAGCCGAAAGCTCCGCGAAAGGATACCGACACGTCAAGCCCCTTCCAGCGATAACTGGCCTGCAAAGCGGCGAACATTTTGGGCATCCCGTTACCGATAATAGTCTTATTATCTTCACTGGGGTCCGAATTTTCGGCTCCGACAACATTCCAAGTCGTGCTGTTTTTCAGTCCATCGACACGCCATCCGTAGAAGTTGCCGACTGCCCAGCCATCTTCGAGCCGGTGCGTGTAAGTTTGCATGGGTTCTCCGGTCGAGCCGAGTGTCAGATATTCCATTGTATACCTGTCGTTGGAGAGCGAAATCAGTTTGTTTTTGTTGTAGGAGAAGTTTCCGCTGAGGGTCAATGCCATGTCTTTGCGGGAGATCAGGTCGCCTGATAGCATCACCTCGACACCTTGGTTGCGCATCGAACCCACGTTGGCCAGAATCGAATTGGTAATATTGGGCGGTGTCGGAACCGTGTAGGTGTAGAGCAGGTCATCGGTGCGCCGGTTGTAAAAATCGATACTGCCCCGGAACCGACTGTTGAAAAGAGCGAAATCCAGTCCGACGTTAAGTTCCTTTTTGCGCTCCCATTTCAGATCGTCGTTGGCATTGTTCGTCGGCACGATACCATTCACCCATTTACCTCCGTCATACCCCATGTATGCCGTACTGAAATTGTATAGCGGGACATATTGGTAGGGCGATGAGGGAGCGGTGCCGGTTATGCCGTATCCGACCCGTAATTTGAGATCGGAAACCCAATATGCATCCCGCATGAACTTTTCCTGTGTAATCCGCCAGCCGGCACTTACGGCCGGAAAAGTACCCCAACGGTTGTTCTTTCCGAACTTATCGCTTCCCTCATGGCGCAGGCTGGCCATAAAAAGGTATTTATTGTCGAAATTATAGTTCACTCGGCCGTAGAAACCGATCAGCTTGATCCGGTACTTATAGCTGGTCAGCTTCGAGGTGCCATCGAGCGTCGAATTCGCCGAACCGATATTCCATGCGCCGAATCCGTCAATTGGGAAATCGTAGGCATACATTTCGGAAGATTGGTGGATATAGTCATTGTAACTGTATCCGACGGTTGCCTGCAGCGTATGGCGGCCGAATTTGCGCGAATAGTCGGCCTGTAATTCGAGTGTCTTGTCCTCGCCGTGGCCCCCGGAGAGTCGCGCCTGTCCCTGCGTGCTGCCCATCGTCGATGAATAATGCTTTTGGGTCGTGCTGTAAGCGTAATCGTTGAAGTCGCCCATGTAGATACCCGTTGCACTGATCGTCAGGTCCTTGACCGGTTCGACCGAAATCCGTCCCGACATCATCAGCTGGTCGTACTTGTTTTCGGTGTTCTGTTCTTTCAGTAAGCCTACCGGGTTGGCACCGTTGCTGTTTTCATAATAGGAGCCGTCGGCGTTGTAGACCGGGATGGTCGGGTTCCGGCTGAGCGCCTGCATATAGAGATCGTCCGGAACGATACCCTGCGTTACGATTTTATTGCTGACATTCAGGGCGATCTTGAACCGGTCGTCGAACATTGCGTGGTTGATGCTGAGTTTGGCGGTCAACGACTCGTCGAAAGAGCCCTTGTAGATACCTTGTTTGTCGTTGTAGGTTACCGAAGCGAGGTAATTCGTCCGGGCATTTCCGCCTTGCAGCGAAACATAGTGCGTCTGACTGACGGGCGTGCGGGTAATCTCCCGGACCCAGTCCGTGTCGCCCTTGAAATCGTTGATCAGGTCGAAGCGGGAATCCTCTTTCGCAAGCCGGGATTTCAGACTGCGGAGTTCCGTGGCATCCGGATAGTCGGAGGTCTCATCGAGCATTTGGTCGATGGTGACATAGCCTTTGTATTCCAACGCGACTCGTCCCGACTGCGGCCGTTTGGTATTGATGATAATCACGCCGTTCGTTCCGCGCGTACCGTAGATGGCAGCGGCCGAACCATCCTTCAAGACATCGATGGATTCAATGTCTTCCGGTGAAATGGCGTTGAGGGACCCTCCGGCCACCCCGTCGATCACGATAAGCGGAGCCGAAGAGGCTGCCAGCGTCGAAATACCGCGCAACATGATGCTCAGCTCGCCGCTGGGATTGCCCGATGTTTTGGAAATACCCAGACCGGCGACTTTTCCCTGAAGCAGTTGAAGCGGATTGCTGACGCTTCCTTGTAAAAATTCATCGGATGACACTCGGGTGATCGAACTGGTGATCTCCTCTTTGCGGATCGTGCCGTAACCGATCGCAATCACTTCCTCAAGGCCGATGGCATCGGCTTCGAGTGCGAAGTTCACCTCTGTCCGGCCATTTACAGCGGCTTCGGCACTCTTCATGCCGATAAAGGAACACACGAGCGTTGCATTTCCGTCCTTTACGTTCAGCGAGTAACTGCCGTCGCTGCCGGTCGAGGTCCCGGTCGTAGTTCCCTTGACGACGACCGATGCCCCGGCAATTCCGTTTCCGGTCTGATCGGTCACTTTTCCGGAAATGCCGTGACTCGTTTGAGCAGATGCCGGCATGCCGTACAGCAGCATCAGAGCCATGCATAACATGAAATAGAGTTGTTTCATAATTGATGGTATTTAGGTTAATTTTTCTCCGTTGCCGCAGACGCTGCCGTCCCGTACCAGAAAGCAGCTGCCCGGTAATCGACCGCACCGGGATTCCAGCTCAGCATTTCCAAGTCAAATTGCAACCGTTGCCCGAAAGGTATTACATCCAGATTGCGGGTTCGGACAAAGGTATTGTATCCGTGCGACGATGCTTCATCGGCCCGGGGAGCGCCGCCGAACGGCGTTGCGAACGGCACCACAGGCGCCCAAGAACAGTTGTAATAGTCCTCTGTCCCGGTACCCATGAACGACGGGAACGTATCGTTATCGATCCATATCTTTTCATCGCCCTCACCATACCAGTCCGGGCAGTGGTTGTAAAGCGACAACACATCGCCGCAATAGACCCCGCGACCGGTTATGGTCGTAAAATTCCAGTCGAGATTGTCCGGCGAGTTATAATCATTGTTGACCGGAATACTTGTTTCATCGTGGTAAGTTGCATGGAAATAGAGTGTCTGTGCCGTCCAGTCGAAATCATCGACATAACCCGTGATTACGGCTGTAAAGGGAATATCGGTCCTTTTTTCGAGACGCAGGTCCGCATGTTCCGCATAAGGCATCACCCAACGGCTCGTAAAGGTGCCTTTGCCGTCGGACGAGACGTACCAGTTCGATGAAGCCGGTGCACCGGTACCGGCTCCGAAGAAACAGTCGAGGGGACACCATACGCAGCGTATACCGTCGAAATCGATACGCAGCCAAGTCCGCTGCATGATCTCGACAAGATCTGCCGGATCAAATTCCGAGAGCGTTATGGTCAACGACCGGATCGTTTTGTTTCCGTCGGGCAAGTGCAGCGACGTGGCGCCGTTCGACATCGGGGTGACGGTCCGGGTACACTCCGTTCCGTCGGTATACGTTTCGGGCGAAAGCAGTCTGCGGTTCACCTCTGCGATCTTATCCGTGAGCTTGCGCACTTCTCTCAACGAGAAGGTCCGAACATTCGTTCCGTTGTCATAGGTTCTGTATCCGATATGATAATAACGGGGGATTTTGACCGTGTAATCGGACTCTTCGAGTGTGATGCGGCAGGATCGGGCATAAGGCAGGGGCAGAAAGAAGGTGTTGCCGCCGGTTTTGGAGAGTTCATCTTCATAATGCGTATGTGTCAGCGAAAGGGCCGTACCGACAGCTGCCGGAAAACGGGCCATGTCATAAGCCGGAATCTCGATTTCAGGCGTACTTGCTCCATCGAAATAGAACCGCAGCGTTCCCCGTTTATCGTTGGTTGTCATCCAGATGCGCGTTATGGCTCCGGGGCCCTTTTCATCGAAGAGCACCTTTTCGACACGGCCGCGAATCGTGTCGAGCCGTTCGAATCCGGCTCCGTCGTCGTTGGCGAACCAGCCGGGTTCATGAAGGTCAACGGTACGGCGGTCGTAACTGCTGACCTGCGCCGCACGGTAATTCACGGCCGGATAACCGGTCACTGCGTCGTATGAAATCATTTCATCCAACAGTGACGCCATCGTCACTTGTGAAGCGGCGTCCGAGGGACTGCCGTGCGTTCCGCAGCCTATGGTGCAGAGCGCCATTAAGATCGTAGTCAGTCGTTTCATGGTAAACTTGGATTTTAAGGTCAGATTATTTTCGAGGCGGAGGCCATGCGCCTGCGCAGGTACAGACATAAGCCGCGGTTTCAACGGCCGTCCGGTGCGCCTCTGCGATCGCTGTCTCTTATACACATCTCCGAGCCCACGAGACTAAGGCGAATATCGTATGC
>ERZ1026947.866-NODE-866-length-14565-cov-8.617092_pt1 | contig 14565 bp, 9 predicted proteins | sample MGYA00519568_ERZ1026947 | MGnify/ENA primary metagenome ERZ1026947 (study PRJEB26926, sample SAMN06164744) | human gut metagenome | biome: ENVO:00009003; feature: ENVO:2100002; material: ENVO:00002003 | host: Homo sapiens | place: USA | collected 2012 ...
TCGGCAGCGTCAGATGTGTATAAGAGACAGATTTTTAATCAAGGGGGATTATAAATAATGACTAAAAATAATTCAAAGGACCTCACTGTAGGTTCTCCTACCGGGCTCATTCTGGGCTTTTCCCTTCCGTTGCTTCTCGGAATGCTTTTCCAACAGGTTTACAGCCTTATGGATACTATAATCGTCGGTCGTTTTCTAAGTGTTTCGGCCTTAGCCGCAGTCGGCTCTACCGGAAGCATCTGCTTTCTCATCATTGGCTTCTGCCAGGGTGTGTGTGCCGGCTTTTCACTTCCAATAGCCCAGCGCTTTGGTGCCAAGGATGAAAAAGGACTTAAAAAATATGTAGGAAATGCAGGGATTGTGTCTGTAATTATCGCAATAATCATGACGGCACTCACTGTGCTTCTCTGCGGTCACATTCTGACCTGGATGAATACGCCAGGCGACATTTACGACCTCGCCTACCAGTATCTGATTGTCATATTTGCAGGCATTCCTGCCACAATACTGTACAATCTGCTGTCAGGATATCTGAGATCTCTCGGCAACTCGGTCATACCTGTTATTTTCCTTATAATCGCGGCTGTTCTAAATATCGGTCTTGATTTACTTTTCATTCTGGTATTTAACATGGGCGTGTTTGGAGCGGCTTTTGCAACCGTACTGTCACAGGGTGTATCAGGAGTGCTGTGCATCATTTACATAGCAAAAAATGTACCTCTGCTGCATGTAAGCAGAAATGATTTGGAGCTTGACTCTTCATATGTCAGAAATCTGATGGTCATGGGACTTCCTATGGGCTTTCAGTATTCGATAACCGCTATAGGCAGCGTCATACTGCAGACTGCCGTAAACGGCTTAGGCTCCATCGCAGTTGCCTCAATGACCGCTGCAAGCCGTATTTCAATGTTTATGGTGTGTCCATTTGACGCACTCGGCTCCACAATGGCCACCTACAGTGGACAAAATGTCGGCGCAGCCAAATTTGAACGTGTAAAGAAGGGGCTTATTTCAGCCTCAGTTATAGGATCGATCTATTCGGTTTTGATTTTTGTGGCACTGCTGTTTATAGCCAACTATCTGATTTACCTGTTTGTATCACCAAGCGAAACAGAGGTTGTCGCACAGGCTCATCAGTTTCTGCTGATAAATGCATTTTTCTACATCCCGCTCGTTCTGGTAAACACAGTCCGTTTCACCATACAGGGCATGGGCTTTTCAGGTTTTGCAATGTTTGCAGGAGTAGCAGAAATGATTGCGCGTTCGCTCATCGGACTTGTATTTGTACCGATATTCGGCTTTTCTGCCGCCTGCTTTGCAAGCCCACTCGCATGGATTCTTGCAGATGCCTTCCTGGTGCCTGCATTCATCCACTGCCTGCATAAATTGCAGAAAGCAAAATCTAGTCAAGTTACAAGTCTTTAGTAAAAAGTCATTACCAATGATGTATTTAATAGTGTATTTAAAAATTAATTTATTTCACAACCTAAGGAAAGCACCGGCGAACCATACTATATATTGAGCTTTACGAAGCAGCTTAGAAGCAGTTAGAATTATGTCCACCTACAACAATGCCCCAGCATGGACGCTGGGGCAAGGCGTTATGCGCCATGGACGGCGCATAAAAGCCGGTTGTGTCATGGTCTAAACACCCTAAATCATAATTCTTACTGCTTCTTAGCTGCCGTAGTACTTGCGAAATATATAGTATGGTTCGCCGGTGCTTTCCGCATTATAAAAAGATAATTGAAAATCTTATGCATTTACCGCATCTATAAATTTTTGGAATGCTGCACGTCCCTCATCAGTGCACTTGTACACTCCTGCACACTCAAGCACCTCTTTAAATACAAGTCCAATCTCCTCATTGATGATACCATCAATATTAGACTCATCAATCTTATCATACTTAGACATAAACTTAAGAGCCCAGTCAGCATGTGATGCAAGAGTCTCAGTCGAATGCAGATCCTTTCTTGTAAGGATTGCATCCCTAAGCTCTGCCATCTCACCTTTTAATCTGGCCGGAAGCACTGCGAGTCCCATTACCTCGATAAGTCCGATATTCTCCTTCTTTATGTGATGAAGGTGGGCATGCGGATGATATACGCCTAGCGGATGCTCCTCTGTGGTGATATTGTTTCTGAGCACAAGATCAAGCTCATAGTCTCCGTCACGACGTCTTGCTATAGGTGTGATAGTGTTGTGTGGCTCTCCATCTGTCTCTGCAAAAATAAATGCTTCTTCATCTGTATAGCCTCTCCATGCAAGAAGAATCTTATCTGCAAGGTCAATAAGCTTATCTTTGTCTGCTGACTTGATTCTGATAACAGACATAGGCCATTTTACGATACCTGCCTCGACATCCTCGTAGCCCTTGAATGTGATTTCTTTCTCTATCGGAGCCTTTGCCATAGCGAAGGTATAGTGTCCGCCCTGGAAATGATCATGACTTAGGATAGAGCCTCCAACGATTGGCAGATCTGCATTTGAGCCTACAAAATAATGTGGAAACTGTGTTACAAAATCAAGCAGCTTTCCAAATGTGGCACGCTCGATTTTCATCGGTGTATGCTTTGAATTGAACACGATACAGTGCTCATTGTAGTATACATATGGTGAGTACTGGAAAAACCACTGGCTGTTGTTTATTGTAACAGGGATAATTCTGTGGTTTTCTCTTGCAGGATGGTTTACGCGGCCTGCATAGCCCTCATTTTCCTTACAAAGCTGGCACTTTGGATATGCACTCTGCTTTGCATTTTTAGCGGCAGCAATTGCCTTTGGATCCTTCTCTGGCTTTGAGAGATTGATTGTCACATCAAGTGTGCCATACTCTGTGTTTGTGGTCCATTTCATATCCTTCTTTATGCGCTGTCTTCTGATATAATTGCTGTCACAGCTTAATTTGTAAAAATAATCGGTTGCCGCAAGTGAAGACTCATTGTCGTATAAATCCTTAAAGCGAGCTCTGATCACGCTTGGTGCATTTACAAGGCAGCCCATCAGCTTTGTATCAAAAAGATCCTTGTATACAATGCTGTTTTCTTTCATGATGCCATTGTCATATGCGTATGTCATCATATCCTCGAGTATACCCTCAAGCTTCTCCTCTGCCTCTTCCTGTGTCCATGCCGGCTGAGCCTCTATCTTTTCAAATGTCTCATCCTCGATATCGTCCACTCCGAGTACCTCGAGAAGTCTGTTTACTGTGTATACCTCATCAGCAGGGTCAACAAGTCCTGTTGTAAGACCATATTTTACTAATTCTAATATTCTCTCCTGAATCATGTCATGCTCCTTAATCATTGTCGGGAAAAACCTGTTTATCCGTTACTGTTATTTCATATTGCTGATTTTATGCCAGACGGCTAGGTCCGTCTCCAATTGAAACAACATAAAACTCAGGTGTCTTTCCAACCTTCTCTTCATATGCCTTTGTCAGGTTTGCCTTAAACTGATCAATAGCCTCGTCCTTTACTATGCTGACTGTGCAGCCTCCAAAGCCGCCGCCTGTGATTCGTGATCCGATAACACCCGGAATCTTCCATGCCTCATCAACAAGTACGTCAACCTCAGGACATGATGTCTCATAATCATCACGAAGTGATACATGTGAAGCATTCATAAGCTTTCCAAATGTCTCGATATCATTTTCCTTCAGTGCCTTAACAGCCTTGATGGTACGCTGGTTCTCATAAACCGCATGCTTGCCTCTCTTACGTGCAACCTCATCCTGAATCGCATCCTTATGAGCCTCGAACTCTTCATCTGTCAGGTCACCGAGAGTCTTGATGTCACATACTGTCTGTAAATCCTTAAGAGCCTGTGCACTCTCATTTCTTCTGTCATTGTAAGCACTTGTTACAAGGCTGTGCTTAACCATGCTGTTTGTAACCACGATCTTTGCACCGTCCAAAACGATTGGTGCATACTCAAAATCAAGAGTATTGCAGTCAAGGAAAATTGCATTGTCCTTTTTGCCCATTGCAGATGCAAACTGATCCATGATACCGCAGTTACAGCCGTTGTAGTTGTTCTCTGAATACTGACCGATAAGTGCAATATCCTGATTTGTCACGTCAAAGCCGTAAATATCCTTTAACATATATCCTGTAACCACCTCAAGAGATGCTGATGAAGAAAGTCCTGAGCCGTTTGGAATATTTCCGAATAAAACAATATCAAGACCGCTTTCAAGCTTCATTCCGCGTCCCTCGAAGGCCCACATAACGCCCATTGGATAGTTTGTCCAAAGTCCGTTTGGATCAGGTGTAAACTCATCAAGTGATGACTCAACCACACCCAGATTGTCAAAATTCATAGAGTAGAAACGAAGCTTCCTGTCATCGCGCTTTCTTGCTGCCATATATGTGCCGATGGTCAGTGCACAAGGGAACACATGTCCTCCATTGTAGTCAGTGTGCTCACCGATCAGATTTACACGTCCCGGAGCAAAATATACTCTGATATCCCCATCTGCTCCAAAAAGCTCCTTGAATTTGTCTAATACGTTCTGCTGTATCATTTTTTCTTCTCCTTTGCTGATTGTATTTGCGTTAAATTGATAGTTAAAATATTTCGTTCTTTCTTTATAACTCTATTATAACTGCACATTTTTACATTGCAATACATCCGACTGAAAATGCAACATAACAAATCAAATCATGCAACAAAATTACATATGTTATTATTTTATTTTTTAAAATTCTTAATAACATCAAGTGCCGGCAGCACATTTCCATCATAGTCAAAAAGTGCCTGGTTTGCCCACTCATTGCCGCATGGTCCCGGATCATTCATGTACTTAAGTGAAGCAGGTGTAGCCCAGCCTGAGCCCGGTACAGGAATCCACGCTGGCTCCCACCAGAAAAATCCTTTTCCGTGGTCATCCACCACATTTGCCACTCTGTTTAAGAAATCCTTTGTAAAGTCAGCCTGTCCCTCAATAGTCATAGGATAATCTATCTTCTCAACAAGCTCCGGTTTTGTCGCATAACCCTTACGCTCAGAATCAGCAAGCTTCTCGTACTCCTGGTAGCTGTCCATTGTAAAGCCCATGGATACCTCAGCTATGATAAGGTCCTTATTGAAACGCTTTGCAATATCGTTCATATTGAACTCAAGCTGATCGAGAGAGCCGTGCCAGAAAGGATAGTATGACAATCCAATATACTCAAACTCCTCTCCTCTTTCGATGAAGTTTGTAAACCATCTGACATAAAGCTCATTGTTTCCACCATTATCGAGGTGAATCATAATCGGAATATCAGCATTTACCTTGCGGCAGGCACGTATTCCGGCATTCACAAATTTTGCTATATTATCGTAGTTAGGTACCTTTCCCTCAGGCCACAAAAGTCCGTTTGAAAGCTCATTACCTACCTGAATCATTGTGACATTTACACCTGCCTCAATAATCTTTGTCAGATTTTCAAGTGTAAAATCATATACAGCCTGCTCCAGCTCGTCCACACCGAAATTCTTCCATGCCTTTGGCTTAATCTGCTTTCCCGGGTCTGCCCAGAAATCACTGTAGTGGAAATTCAAAAGCACTCCAAAGCCTGCATCTGTAACCTTTTTTCCGATAGCAATAGTCTCAGCCAGGTCATTGTTACCCGCACCGTAAGGCTCACCCTCCTCTGATTTTGGGTCGTTCCACAGACGAAGACGGATTGTATCAACATCATGCTCCTTCATGATGTCAAGAATATCCTTCTCCTTTCCATCCTCGTAGTATTTTGCTCCGCAGCGTTCCAGCTCGAGCAAGGTTGATAAATCCATACCCTTAATAAATTTTGACATTTTAATTCTCCTTAATTCTTATATCATTTATCCTTATATCATTTATCCTTATATCATTTATTTACACCATGAGAGCAGTCCCAGTAATAGTCCCTGCTCTCAAAATGCGTAATAATATTCCTTACAACCTTAAAATGCTAGATTCCACGGAAACAGAATGTGAATTCCATTTTCTCTGAGGCATCAAGCAGGTACTCCGTATGAGTATGTGAGCCCCAGCTGTCGTCTCCGCCTACACCCATCTGCTTCTTTGCCACACGGACAACAGTATAGTGTACAGGTGGAAGCTCAAAGTGATGTGCAGCATTTTCCAGCTCATGTGGTGTATATGGCAGTGCCGAGAACGAAAGCTCATCACCAAAGAACAGCATGCCTCTGCCCTTCTTATCCATTACCTTTGCATATCTTACTCTGCACTTGTTGCCGCTCTCCTGCGGAACGAGGTACTCGGCAATGTTGTCTGCCACTTTATTCTCGTATACACCATACTTTCCGCCATGCTGTCTGTCCTCGTATGTCTCCTGTGGTCCGAGTCCGTACCATTTCACTGTATCATAATCGGCATCCAGCTTGAACATCATGCCAAACTCCGGCATATCGCCAAGCTCCTTTACAGGGTCATATGACAGAGTTGTCTCGATTGTTCCATCACCAAACACTCTGTATGTCACCTCGCATGAGCTCTGCGGTGTGGTAGGCATGAAATAAGTGTATGTGATGGCGATATTGTTATCATTTTTTTCTACCCTTGGTGATGTATCTGCAAAGCGCTGATCCTGTCTGGTGGTCACATACATGCTGGCAATCTTCCACTGTGCATAGCGCTGTGGCATCATATTGCCGGAATCATTGTTGGTAGGTGTTCTCCAGAAATTCGGCAGTGGGATAGTATTTGGAAGCATCTCGACGCCACCGTATACATATGAAACCATTCCCAGATTCATTCTTGAGAAAAGTGCCTTAAAGTTCTCACCTCTTACAAGGATATTTCCGTTTCCAACAACAAGCTCAACCGATTTGTCGCATGAATACTCACTTACAGGCTTCTTTATCATATGCTGTCCGAATGCAATCTCATATCCTGCCTTTTCCCATATGGTGTTTTCCTTTAATACAAATGATACCACAATACAGTACTCTTTTTCCACATCTATCATGGAATTTTTAAGAGTCACCGGCACCTCATAGCTTGCCCTATCCATCGGTGGAACAGATATCTGAAGCTTTGTCCTGTAAACCTCCTCACCGTCTGCAAGAAGAATGGCAAAAGCATCAAAAACCGATGTATTTACAAAGAGATTTTTGTTTGTGACTGTAAAGATGTAGTCGCTGTCAAAATCAACCGAGATATTCTGATAATTAAACTTCACCTCCTGCATCTTTGGAGAAGCCTCTCTCTCTCCGCCGTAGCAGATGCCGTTTCCGCTGAAATCTCCATCTGTAGGCCTGTCGCCGAAATCTCCGCCATATGTGAGGAACCACTTGCCGTATCTGTCCTTTTTGTAGATTGACTGGTCAATATAATCCCAGATAAATCCGCCCTGATATCTAGGCTCGCGGTCTGTAAGCTCTGTATATTTGTGCATAGCACCGCAGGAATTTCCCATTGCATGTGTATATTCGCAGCATATAAACGGTTTCTCATGATGCTCTGCCAGGAATTTTTCAATGCCTGCAACCGGAGTATACATCTGGCTTTCCATGTCGCTTGTGTCATTATAGCTTCTATCGTTAAATACTCCCTCATAATGCACCAGACGATGCTTATCAAGCTGTCTGAAAAGCTGTGACATCTCATATATTGTCTTGCCGCCAAACGACTCATTGCCGCATGACCAGATAAGGATTGCCGGATGATTTTTATCTCTCTGATAGCATGAGTTGGCACGGTCGAGCATCATTTCTCTCCACTGTGGCTTGTCCTTTGGCACAACAAAGTCAAGGTCAACATAGCCCTTATTATATGCCTCCCATGTGCCATGACTCTCAAGATTGTTCTCCGCTATCATATAGATTCCATAAATATCGCAAAGCTCATAGAGCATGGAATCATCCGGATAATGGCTTGTTCTTATCGCATTGATATTGTTCTTTTTCATTGTGACAATATCCTTTATCACCTCATCACGGTTTGGCACACGGCCTGTTATTGAGCTGAACTCATGGCGGTTTACACCCTTAAATACAATACGCTTACCGTTCAGCTTCATGAGTCCGTCTACCATCTCAAAGCGTCTGAAGCCTGCCAGCTGGCTGATAAACTCGGTCTCATTTCCATGCGTATCTTTAACTATAATTTTAACCTCATACAGATTCGGCTTTTCAGCGCTCCATAACAGAGGATTTTTCACATTACATGAGCCCTCGCAGATTTCCTTATCCCTAAGCTCTATGTCAAACTCTTCCAGTAAAAGTTTTGCCCTGTCATATTTTTCCACAGACAAATCGCCCAGCTCATAAAGCTTTACACTTGCAATACCATCACCATCTGCCTTTATTGACACACTAAGTGTGCCCTCGTCAAAGGTATCATTAAGTGTAGGAACAACTGACAGATCCTCCACATGTGCACAAGGAACGGCATACAAAAATACATCTCTGAAAATGCCTGAAAATCTGTAAAAATCCTGATCCTCACACCAGCTGCTTGATGTCCATTTCCATACCCTGACCGCAAGCTTGTTCTCACCCTCGACAATATAATCAGTCAGCTCGAAATCAGACGGATCAAATGTGTCCTCACTGTAGCCGACATAGTGTCCATTCAGCCAGAGTGCAAAACCGCTCTCCACTCCCTGGAATGAAATACACACCCTCTTATTCTTCATATTCTCAGGGATTGTGAAATACTTCACATAGCTTGCAACCGGATTGAAAATCTCAGGTACCTCGCCCGGCTTTATAAACTCATCAGCCTCCCACGGATATGTGGTATTCGTATAGATTGGCACGTCATAGCCTTCCATCTGGATATGTGCCGGAACCCTGATCTCATCCCAGCCTTTGCAATCATAGTCAGCTGCCTCAAAGCCACAAGGAGCCAGGGACTGATTCTTTGCATATGCAAACTTCCATAAGCCGTTCATATCATATCTCAGGCTTGATTTTCCTTTAATTTTCTCCAGTTCATTTTTATAGCACACATGATCCGAATGAGCCGCAAGTCTGTTCTGCTCAAATATTTCAGGATTTTTAATGATATTTGAATCAAAATTACTCATATTTTTACACTCCTGTCTACTGTATTTATTATTTGATACATGTCTGTTTTAAACACAAAACCCTCTTATAAGACGAAGGCATGTATTTTCTACCATCCCTTTAGTGCAGATATCCTAAAATTAAGCAGCTTATGCTCATAATTTTCAGGATTTATCTTCCACTGATATGGCGAAGTGTCCAAAAATTTGCGGAAATTACGGTTAAAAGTTGACTGGGTTGTGAATCCACACTTTTGTGCAATAAGCTCCATAGGCTCATTTGTCTTTTTCATAAGCTCGCACGCCTTCTGTACTCTTATCAGATTCAGATACTCCATAGGCGGCATATTGATGTATGATTCAAACAGTCTCCTGAAATGAGTCTCGCTCATGTTGCATAGTTCCGAAAGCTCCCCTGCCTTTATCGATTCGCTGTAATGCTTATTCATGTAGTCAAGTGCTGTGGCTATCTGTGACATATTGGTACCCTTTACGATATTATTATCCTCCTCCGGAAGCTCATCATACCTACGCAGCAGCTCTATTACAATTCCCTGCACAAGGAGCTTTACCGTCCTTTGGCAATAAATCTTGTGTTCACGGGTTTCCCTGATTATGGCATTTATATACTCAGCCATAGCCGGGCTCTGATACACGTTAGTCATAAACGCTTTTTTTGATATAGTCGTAACTGCCTCATTCTGGAATGCCGTATTGTTTGGGAACATCTCTTCTATCACAGAACGTATGTCAATAAAAATATACTCCCAGAAATTCACCACCTCACCATAGCTGACTGTAACATGCGGAAAATTCTCAGGTATAAATGTGATATCGCCGTCATGATACTGGTAAATATCCTCATCCAGATACATATTTCCATCTCCCTCGCGGCAGATGCCGATTTCAAGCAGATTATGGAAATGCAGGTGTAATTCATCATGACCATACACTCTCTTCCATGATTCTCCACACAGTACGAGTGCCGACTCTCCCTGTGGCAGCTCATAAAATCTGAATTCCATCGTGTCTTTTTTTCTTTTCGCCATATATACTCTCCTTTGTAGCGAAATGCAAAATACGCTGCTGCTATTATAGCAGCAGCGTACTAATCACTACTTTAATCAAAATCGAACTTGTCGAATCTCTTGTACATAGCCTTGTACTTCTTGCGGACATCCTCGTTGCCCTGAAGTACCTCTTCCTCTGTACCTCTGAACTGACAGCGGATGCAGCTATAAATACCTGTTTCCTTATTATAGAACATATCAATATCAAGATCCCTCATAAAACATAAAGGACATCTGTAATTTAATTTGCCTTTTCCAAGTTGAGCCATGTTGCAAATACCTCCTTGTCTTTAATCTGTTTCTTGTAACCAAGCTTGAACATTGGAGAGAATGCATATCCTTCCTCAATGTATCCCTCTGCCTTTGCAGATGGTGTGAGTGAAACCTTTGTCTGAATTGCAGGAATTACTGCGCTTACTGCAGTTGCTCCGTCAAGCTTTGCATCACGACACTTGTACTCATAATTGATGCTCTGTGGGTTTTCTCCCTCACATGTAAGTGTGATGCCTGTCATATCCTCAGGATACTCTGTTGTTCCATAGCATGCTGTGATGTACTCATCGAGATAAACCTCTGCATCTGGATCACTCATGCTAAGGATATTACGCTCAATCTTGATGTTTGATGAGCCCTCCTCAAAGTATTCCTTTGTCTGAAGAGTAAGCTTAACATCATAAAACTCAATATCTACAGGATCAAGTGTAAGGATTCTTGTCTTCTTGCCATCAATAACTTCCTCTGAAAAATGGCTGTGTGTAGGACAGAGACACAGGTCAACCTCCTCACCGTTGTGTGAAAGCTTGGCACTTCTTACTGTTCCAGCTCCTGCATAGTGTGTAAAGTATCCTGCTCTGTATTTCTCCTGAATAAGGAATGGATAAGATGCATCCTGTACATGCTTTGTTCCGATTCCTACAGGCCACTCAAGTTTTGCAACGTATGGACGAAGGTCTACGATTGCTCCACCCTGATCCATGTTTACGCATGCTCTCATGTATGGGTCACAGTACCAGAAGAGCTGCTTGTCTGAGCCGTAAAGGATATCTCTCCATGGTGCACACTCAGGCTCATTGTAGTTACCTGCGTTGACCCCCTTCTTCTCTCTGAAGTAATCAGCGAACTCTGACATTGTCATGTCGATGAGCTTACCCTCTTTCTTTAACTTGCCATAGTAATTACAGCCTTCTGTGTATGACTTTAAGAGAAGCTCATATGGCTGCTCCCAGCGTCCCATCTTGTTCATCCAGCCAGGTCCTACGAACATCATGTTGTATGAATATCCGTTATTGTATTTTGCAAGGTCTCTGTACTGGTCGATGAGGTTGTAAAGATATGGATACTCCCATGTCTTTGTATCATAAATCATTCCACGAAGCACGTTCTGTGGATGTGTTCCGAAGTTTGAGCCGTTTCCGTCATAGCATGCAATAAGGTCACGTGAGAGATGTGGAATTGCTACGATTCCGCTATCCTCTTCCTTATTTGCTGCCGGCGCATGTGTGTTCTGCTTTGATGGAATCCATGGTGCCCATGGGCCTCCGTCAAAGAGTGTGTACCATGAGTTGTTACATGTGTGGTATGCCTTAGGGCCCTCCTCCCAGCATGTTGCAACTGCACATTTTACCATTGGGTATTTTTCTTTTATGTAGTTTGTAAGGTCTGCATCCATATAGTATGAGCCTGTTGACTCAGGATAGAAACCGAATCTGTCGTGGAATTTCTCGAAAACATCATTTACGATAGCTTTCTTGTCCTCCATCGAGAACATCCAGATACAGAAATCCTTTGTCTTATACTTCTCTCTAAACTCCTCACATGGAAGTCCAAGGAGTGAAAGTGCTATCTCATCACCGTATTTCTCATGATCCTGCTTTGCAAGCTCTACTGCCTCATCATTAAAAAGTGAAGCATATGTCATCTGGATTGTAGTTTTGAGTCCCGCCTCATGTGCAAGTCTCTGCTGTGTCTTGAAGATGTCGAGTGACTCTGTAATAAGCTTCTTATCTCCAATATCCTCTTCTTTTCCCTGTCCTGTCACTGTTGCTGAGTACTCAGGCACCATCTCAGGGCGGTGAATGATGTTAACAATAAATTTGTCCATCCGTTGTTTCCTCCATTTGCTTGTAATTTAATTTATTTCTTAGGTGCGTTTTTCGCGCAACCGTTTGTTCTGAACTTAGTATATTACAGCATTGCGATTATGTCAATGTGCAATTTCGACATTTTTTAACTTTTGTTTTCAAGCATTTTTCACAAGCAAGGGATTAGGTGCGCGTTTTTCACGCGCAACTTTTGCGCACAAGTGCAGGCCGGTACGTAAGCCGGGGACTGTTGGGGAGACACGCACTTTCGCCCTCGCTACGCTTCGTGACTAAGATTCTGTACGAAATTATGCTCTTAGGTTTTCTATGCACGACGAAACCGTCGAAACTTATACAAATGTATATGCTAGATGGTTTGCTATAATCTCACAGTTTATAGTTACTACTTCATTGTGTACGCTTTGGCGGTTACAAATGACACGCTACTCACAAGTTCTAGTACACTCCACAGTAGTTAATTCTCGACTAAGCCATCAATACATGTCTATAAGTCCATTTTTATGAGTCAAGTCCAAATTTGTGTGTAAATTCATCTTTCAGTTATGTGGTTTTACCTACGCTACTTTTATCTTCAAGAGATTTGACTGAATGGAGCTTAGTTTATCATAATACTCTTTCATATCAAAGATTTTATGACCTACACTCCATTCATTATGATCATCTTGAAGGACTGCACCAATTAATCTAATAATAGATTCTGTATTAGGAAAAATCTGAATAACTTTTTCGCGTCTTCTGATTTCTCTGTTCTCGCGTTCTATTATGTTGCTGGTTCTTAATGCTATACGATATTTTGAGGGAAGTGCCATGATGGTAATACTATCTTCAAATCCTTCATCAAGGACAGTCATTGCTTCATTTGCAACATCCTGATATTCATCGTATATAGATTCTTTTAAACGACGGGCCTCTTCAATAGTAGCTGCGTTAAACATGTCTCGTAACTCAGAAGCTAAACCAGTGCTGTATTTTTTAGGACACTTATCTATGATGTTTCTTGTAAAGTGAGCCTGACATCGCTGCCATGAAGAGCCAGAGAAACTCTCCTTTATTGCTTCAACAAGCCCCGCGTGTGCGTCAGATATTACAATATCTACACCGCGCAAACCGCGACTTTTAAGATTTTCAAAAAAGTCTCTCCAGGTGTTCACTTTCTCTGAATCATAAACTTCAAATCCCAGGACTTCTTTGTGCCCGGTATTGTTTATTCCAATTGCAACAAACAACGCTTTTGATTTAACACGATGATCTTCACGAGCTTTTAAATATATCGCATCAACAATAATAAACGGATAGTGTTCCGGCAATAAGCGCTCCTTGAAATGCTTAACAGGGACATCTAGTTCCTTGCAGATTTCAGAAACAGCAGATTTTGAAAAAGATTCTCCACAAAGCTCTTCAGTTACTTTTTTGATATTTCTGGTTGATACGCCTTGCACAACCATTTCCATCATTGTTGTAATTAAAGCCTGTTCATTACGCTGATAATTTTCGAACAAGGAAGTTTTAAATGGAACATTACGATGTCTTGGAACCTGTAATTCAATCTTTCCAATACGGGTGGTTAATGTTCTTGTCCTAACTCCATTTCTATAATCAGAACGTTCTTGAGATCGTTCATAATTACTTGCTCCAAGCTGTTCAGTAGATTCAGCCTGAAGAACCTGATTAAGTAAAGCTTCCATAAGTTTGCCAAAAGCTTCATCCTTAGTTTCTGAAAAAAGTCCTACAAAAAAATCACTATCTAATGTAAAATGTAATTGAGCCATGAGTTTCATCCTTTCAATTATGTTTTTGTGTGGTAACTTAATTATAACTGAAAGATGAGCTCTCGGCTCTTTTTTATATAAATTTGTAATTTACACCATTATATGGACTTTATCCTTTTGGGCTGGGTTTGGGGTGCTGTTTTGGTGATTTCTGCAGTTTCAGCTACTTTTTGTGAGGCTTCTGGCATAATGGTGGAAGCCCAACACCATAAATTAACAACAACATATTGAAAAAAGCCACTTGTGTCCTTTAATATCAAGAACACAGTTATAAGAAATGGTAATCTTTATGAACCAGGTCCTCCTGCGTACACATATGTAAATCTTCCTCTCCCCTGCGTCCATGCAGGTGCGTTTCTACGCTTCATGAGCATAATTTCGTACAGAATCTTAGTTGCTAAGCGTAGCGATAGCTAAAGCGCGTCTCCCCAACAGTCCCCGGCTTACGTACCTTACGTTGTGACAGAAATTTAAATAAATGTTTTTAATCTTGCGCTTATTATGTTATCATGTAACTGAGATATAATTAATGATTCATTATAAATAGAAAGAGGTGTTTATATGTGTAGTATTGCAATAAAACTGTCTCTTATACACATCTGACGCTGCCGACGACTAG
>ERZ1026947.882-NODE-882-length-14390-cov-4.311406_pt1 | contig 14390 bp, 9 predicted proteins | sample MGYA00519568_ERZ1026947 | MGnify/ENA primary metagenome ERZ1026947 (study PRJEB26926, sample SAMN06164744) | human gut metagenome | biome: ENVO:00009003; feature: ENVO:2100002; material: ENVO:00002003 | host: Homo sapiens | place: USA | collected 2012 ...
ACGAGATTCGCCTTAGTCTCGTGGGCTCGGAGATGTGTATAAGAGACAGACCTGATGGCCGACGGCCAGATCGTCGAGGTGATGTTCCACACCGAGAAGGAGACCGTGCTTTCGGCCGAGCTTCCCCCGATCGTGGACATGGAAGTGACCTACACCGAGCCGGGCATCAAGGGCGATACCGCATCGACCAACTCGCTCAAACCCGCCACGGTCAATACCGGCGCAACGGTCCGCGTGCCGCTGTTCATCAACACGGGCGACAAGATCCGCGTAGACACCCGCACGCGCGAGTATTACGAGCGTATCAAGTAAATCGCCGGGCGAATGCCGGTTCCGGGCCGAACGTCCGGATCGAAAATAAACGGGGGCTGCTTTCAAAAGCAGCCCCCGTTTATCGGTTTGTGCGGCGGTCAGTCGCCGACCTTGTACATGACGTAGAAGAGTTCTGTCGAACTGCGCCACATGTTGTCGTAGAACGAGTCGCGTCCCGGTTCTCCGGCGGCGCTGGGCAGCAGGAAGCGGAAAAGCCGGTTGTTGCCTTCCGTGCCGAAGATCATGGTCGAGGAGACGTTGTTCTGCGTGATCTTCATCTGGTTGGTGGTCAGGTCGAGGGTCCACTGCGATTCGCCCGGCGGAAGCAGGTGGCGCAGACGCGGGTTCATGTCCAGCGGGGCTTCGACGCTGTAAGGCGCGTAGACGCCCCAGAAATTGCCGTAGGCCCCGTCGTCGCCGGCCGAATGGACGAGCGTTCCAGTGAGCTCGTTGTCGGAGATCTCGCCGAGCGTGATCGTCACCCGGTCGTCGTATTCGGGAAGTCCGTAGGTGCCGAACTCGCCGCTGCTGAGCTGCGTCGTCCAAGCTCCGTCGCCGACGCCGCTGACCCGCTGGTTGCACGCCAGCTTGACATCGACGATGCGCCATGTGCCGAGGAAGAACGGATCGTAGGTTTCGAGGTAGATCCACCAGTCGAGCGTGTGACCCGACCGGGAGGTCACGGTGATGCGCGCCCGGCGTTCGGGGTTGCTGAAATTGAGTGCGTCACCGTTCCCGACGCTGGCGCTGGCGCCCTCCGAGACGACGATTCCCTTGACGGGAACCCGGTCGTAGGCGAAGCCGGGAGTTTCGAGGATATAGACCGTTGCGGTGGCCCGGCTGCCGTCGCGGTCGATGATGGCGGTTCCCATCTGTCCTTCGACGCGCAGTTCGAGCAGCGAACGTTCGTTGCCGGAAAGGTCCTCGTCGATGGTCTTCGTACACGACGACAGGGCCGTGACAAGCAGGAGGGCGGTCGGTATGAGGTATTTTTTCATCTTCGTAGTGTCTATTTAACGTTCGGGTTCAAATCGAGTTCGCGCTGCGGGATCGGGTAGAAGGCCGCCTGCTCTTCGGAGAGTTTGGTGGCTTCGGGAACCGTGGCGGTGACCGACGCGGTGCGGCGCAGGTCGTAGAGACGGTTGCCTTCGAACGCCAGTTCGAGGGCGCGCTCCTGAATCACGGCCTTGCGGAATTCGGCGAGACTCATGCCCTCCGGCAGCTCCGGGATTCCGGCGCGCCGGCGGATTTCGTTGACCAGCGCCAGTCCTTCGTCGGGACCTGCCGCTTCGGCGAAGACGAGCGCGATGTCCGAATAGCGGATCAGGAAGGGACGCGCGCTGGTGCGTTCGCCGATGAAGTCGGGATCGACGTATTTGGCCGAGAAGTAGCCGCGAACGGGAGAGGGGGTGACGAGTTTGCCGGTCTGGTTGTAGATGTCCTTGTGGATCAGCTCCGTGCGCCGCTTGTCGGTGGCGAGGAAGGTCTTCTCCACGAAGTTGTCTTCGATCAGGAAGACGCCCCAGCCGTTGCCGTTGCCCTTCTGGAGGCTGCCGTCGCTGTAGCGGATGTAGATCGGCGCAGAGCCGTTGTTGGGCAGGAACTGGAGCGGGATTTTCGAATACATGCCTTCGTGCGTGCCGCTGCGGTCGATGCCCATGATGAAGATGTGTTCCGGTCCGTCGGGTTTCGTAACGTCGTAGATGCTGCGCAGGTCGCTGTCGAAGTTGTACGTCTCCTTATAGTCGAAAACCACCTTGCGCGACCAGTAGGCGGCCTGCGTGTACATTTCGTCGGCGTTGCGCGGCGCCGAGGCGTAGCCGGGAGCCTTGCAGGCGATGCTCGACGCGAGCGTCAGGTAGACTTTCGAGAGCAGGGCCTGCGCGCCGACCTTGTCGATGCGGCCGAAGACCTTGTTTACCGTGAGCATCTTTTCGGCCGCGAGCAGGTCCTCCAGAATCCGGTCGTAGATCTTGTCGATCGACTCGGCCATCTGGGGCGTCGTCTCTTCGAGCGACGAGATCGGCTCGGTGTAGAGCGGAACCCGGCCGTAGGCCCGGACGAGGTTGAAATAGTTCCATGCCCTCAGAAACAGGGCCTCGCCGACCACGCGGTTTTTCACCGTTTCGTTCAGATTGCCTCCCGAAACGCGTTCGATGACCGTGTTGGCGCGGTTGATGCCGATGTAGCAGTATTTGAAGTAGTACATCGTCAGCTCGGTTTCCGAATTGACGGTCCATTGCTGCAGCATGTGGATGTCGCCCGGCTCGTCCGATTTGGGATACATCGCTTCGGTCGGGATGTCGCCCAGATACCAGATTCCGCGGAGGTATTCGAGGTAGTTCAACGCATTGTAGGCGTACATCAGGCCCGATTCGGCATCCTCCTCCGTCTTGTAGAAGTTGTCGCTCGAATAGAAGCCGTAGGGGGTCTCGTCCAGCGAGCAGGCCGAAAGCATGCCGACCGCAGCGAGCGTGAATATGATCTTTTTCATGGCTTGTCAGAATTAGAAGTTAAGGTCGATACCGACGGTGTATTTGCGGAGTTTGGGATATCCGCCCCAGTAAATGCCGTCGAGTCCCACTTCGGGGTCGTATCCGTCGAATTTGGTGAAGGTGTGTACGTTGTCTATGTTGGCGTAGATGCGCATGCCCTTGAGGAACCTGCGGTTGAAGTGGAGGTTGTAACCGAGGGTGATGTTCTGGATGCGCAGGAACGAGCCGTCCTGAAGGAAGTAATCCGACAGCCAGTATTGCCGGGCGTTGTTCAGCCGCGGGAAATCGTTGGTCGGATTGTCCGGAGTCCACCGCTTGGCCTTGACGCGCGGGCTGAACGTATAGTTGTTGTACAATACGTCGTTGCCGTAGACGCCGTAGAGGAATACGGAGAGGTCGAGGTTCTTCCAGCGCAGCGAGAGGTTCAGGCTGGCCGTGAAGTCGGGATTGGGGTCACCAATGATGCACCGGTCCTCCGGCGTGATGGCGTAGTCGCCCGTCAGGTCTACGTATTTCAGCTCGCCGGGGCGGTCTTTCAGTCCGTCGGGGTCGATGAATCCGGGGTCCTGCCCCTCCTGAATGATGCCGTCGACGCGGTAGCCGTAGAATACGTTCATCGGATGGCCTACCGCATAGATGCTGGCGTTCTGGTTGAACATGGAGACCGGCTCGCCGGTCACTTCGTAGTACATGCCCGTCAGGTAATCCTGCGAGAGACCGCTCGAAATGGCGTCGCCCAAGCTTACGACCTTGTTGCGGTTCATCGAGTAGATGAAGGTGGCCGAGAAACTCCAGTCCCTCGTGTGGACGATGTCGCCTTCGAGGCTCACCTCGAAGCCCTTGTTCGTCACTTCGCCGTCGTTGACCCATATTTTGTCGTAGCTCGACGACAGGGGCAGGTATTTTTCACGCAGCAGGTCGGTGGTCTTTTTGTAGTAGACGTCGGCGGTCAGCCGCAGGCGACGGTCGAAGGCTGCGAAATCGACGCCGAAATCGAGCTGCGAGGTCGATTCCCACTTCAGGTCCGGATTGGCGATGCCGCCCCATACCATGTACCGGTTGTTGGCGCCGGTGCGGCCCACCTCGTAGCCGGGGCCGATCACGGTCGCCCACTCGCCGTTGTGCCAGAATTTCTCCATGCCGTAGCGGTCGAGGGTCTGGTAGCTGCTGATGCCCTGATTGCCGGAGGCTCCGTAGCTCAGGCGCAGCTTCAGTTCGCTCAGCCAGCGCGATTGCTTGAGCCACGGCTCGTTGTGCATCTTCCAGCTGACGGCCCCCGAAGGGAAGTAGCCCCACTTGTTGTTTTTGCCGAACTTCGTCGAGCCGTCGGCGCGCATGGTAGCCGTCAGCAGGTATTTGTCCTTGAGCGAGTAGTTGATGCGCCCGTAGAAGGAGAGCAGCTTGCTCAGGTAGTACCCGTCGTTGTATATCTGGCGCAGGTTGGGATTGCCGGCGTTCATGTTTTCGTTCTGGAGGACGTCGTTGACGAATCCGCGGGCGGTCGTGTAGAGTCCGCGGCCCGTGTCCCAGTTGTAGGAGTGGCCGGCCATGACGGTCAGGGCGTGGTTCTCGTTGAACGTGCGGCTGAACGTCAGGTAGGTCTCCGACATGAGGTTCTGGTTGAACGAATTGTTGATCTGGGCGATGCCGCCGTTGTCGTTGGCGTCCTGCGAAGTGTTGCTGGCGCGGTACACGTCGCCGACCGAGGTCTGGTAACGGTAGTCCAGCTGCGAGTGGATCGTCAGCCCCTTGACCAGCTCCCAGTCTACGGCCAGCGAGGTGACGAAGTCGCGGCCGGTGGTTTTGTTCAGCACGTTATCCAGAATGACCAGCGGATGGCCGAAGTCCTGCGCCCCGGCAAGATAGTAGTTGCCCTCCTTGTCGTAGACGGGCCAAAGGGGGTTGCGGCCGTATTCGAGTCCGTTGCTGATGTTGCGGTTGGTGATCGAGAAGACGTTGTAGGAGGTCAGTTTCAGGTTCTTGTAGAGGTTGTAGGTGACGCCGAGGTTGGCGTTGATGCGCTCGTAGGAGTCTTTCTTGTACAATCCCTGATTGTTGTGGTAGTTGACGTTGAGGTTGATCGAGGCGCGGTCGTTGGCGCTGCTGATGGCTGCCGTCGTGCTGTTCAGGACGGGGGTTCTCAGGCAGAGGTCGCGCCAGTCGGTATTGGCCCATTCGCCGTTCTGTATCTCAAGCAGCGAGGGATAATAGATGCCGCCGATGGTCTGGCCGATGTAGATGGGGTTGAGTCCGGCGTTTACCTGCTCCTCGTTGGTGACCTGAGCCATGAGCATCGGGTCGTACCAGATGTCGAGCGGGTCGGAGAGCTGGCTGATGACCGTCTGGTGCTTGACCGAAATGTTGGTCTGCCCCTTTGCGGCCGACTTGGTCGTGACGAGGATCACGCCGTTGGCGCCCCGCGATCCGTAGATTGCCGATGCCGAGGCGTCCTTGAGAATCTCGATCGACTCGATGTCCGAGACGTTGATCTGCGAGAGGTTGCCCGCATCGCCCATCGGGAAGCCGTTGACTACGACGAGCGGCGTGTTGGAGCCTTCGAGCGAGCTGTTGCCGCGGATGCGGATGATCGCTCCCGCACCCGGATCCTGCGAAGTGTTCAGCACCTGAAGACCTGCGGCACGGCCCTGAAGCAGTCCGTCGACCGAAGTGGAGGAGAGGTTGTCGAGCGCCCCCATTTTGACGGACGCCACCGAACCGGTGAGGTCGCTTTTCTTTACGGCGCCGTAGCCGACCACGACCACCTCGTCCACGAGTTTCGAATCGTCTTCGAGCGTGATCGGGTAGAAGGTCGCCGTGGTGATCTCCTTTTCCGCCGTTTTGTAGCCGAGCATCGTGATTTGCAGGGTCGCACCCTTTGCGGCGCCGAGTTCGAACGTTCCGTCGGCTTTGGCGGAGGTGCCGTTGGTCGTCCCTTTGACGATGACGCTGGCCCCCGCGACGGGCTGACCGGCCGGGTCGGTGATTTTACCCCGGATGTTCTGGGGCTGGGCCCAGACCGTTCCGGCGGCCAAGAGAAGAACGGCTCCCAGCAGGAACCGGCCCAAGTTGGTTCGTAAGTTTGGTTTCATAGGGTTGTTATTTTGTTGGTTGTCAGTAGCTCATGTATTCCGAGGGCAGCGGGTCGGGCTGCATCTCCCCGGCCAGATAATCGTCCAGACAGATGAAGGTGCCGGCGGTCCAGCCCAGCATCGCGGGCATCTCGTATTCGTTGCTGACATCGGTCGTTCCCGTTTCCGCGTTGTACTTTTCCCAGAGGTTGCCCGTCGTCTTGAACGATTCGGTGACCGCTTTCATCCATTTGACGGCGATGCGTTCGGCCTCTTTGCCGTATCCGTAGCGGGCCAGTCCCATCACCGCATAGAAGCAGACCGGAGGCCACGTGTTGGGATAGGACCACTGGTAGGGGTAGTCGTAGGGCTTGTTCTCGCAGGCGGCGATGCCGTAGGGGAATTCGAGCCGCACGAGCGCCTGTACGATGTCGCCGGCGTATTCACGGGGTACGGCGCCGGAGTAGAGGAGCGCGAAGACCGCACCCGAAAGCACGTCGGAGCGCCGGCCGTTGACGTAGTCGTAGTCGTAGAACTGTTTCGCTTCGGGGTCGTAGCAGTATTGGAGTATCCGTGCCCGGCGAAGCTCCGCTTTGGCGATCCATTCCCGGATCTCGTCCGTGCGGCCCAGCTCCTGCGCGAAGCGGGCGAAGTTCACCTCGTACATGAAGAGGTTGGCATTGAGGTCCAGCGGGCAGAAATCCGTACACCGGCGGTCGTAGCGCGGGTTGAAGTCCCAGCCCGATTCGGCTTCGGCGACGAAGTCGAGCCCCAGCTTGTGGAGCCGTTCGGGGGTGTAGCCCTTGTCGAAGAGGTCCGTTCCGAGGCGTTTGCCGCCGGTGACCAGAAATTCGTCGACCAGAGCGTCCGATGCGGAGCTTCCGTAGCGGTTCAGTCCGGTGGGCGTCAGGCGCTCCCGCATCCAGAAGCCGTACTCCTCCTTCAGGGTCTCGTATGCGTCGGCGAGCCACTGCTTGTCGCCGGTCAGCCGGTAGATGCGGTCGACCATCATGGAGAGGTAGGGCGTCTGCGACCGCGCTTCGTAATAGGTCCGGCTGCCGTTGTAGACCTTGCCGAAGCGGCGGACCATGTAGAGCAGGTTGTCGGTATTGCCTTTGGCCAGTTCGGGATGGCCGTCCCGGACGAGTCCCTCGTTGGTGAAGAAGGTGTCCCAATAGTACATTTCGCGGAACATCGCCCCGGCCGTGGGAACCGTGTAGGGGTAAGGCAGGCCGATGAGCGTGGCGGTGTCGGCGGTGCAGTGCTGGACGGTCGTGTGCCAGTTGTCGCGGATGAACTCCCGCACGGCCGGCACGTCGGGGTTCTGCGGGCGGCAGCCGGCGAAAGCGAGACCTGCGGCGGCTGACATGACGATAAGTATTTTTTTCATGGGTATCTGTTTTTCAGGGTTAATAGGTGTCGGCCAGCGACATTGATTTCAGGCGCCGCGCAAGCTCCTTGGCGTTCAGTTCCGACGCCACGCGGACGGTGCGCGTTTCGCCCGGCATGAGGTCGAAGAAGTTGTCGGAGAAGTGCGCCGTTTCGCCTTCGACCGACAGATAGACGCCGCGCGCGAAGTTGTCCGACCGGACGGTGACGTCGTACTTCCCGCCGGCCCGGTCGACCTTGCAGTGCAGGGTCGCTTTCGGGTAATTCATCGTTTTCTGCTGTACGAGGAAGTAGTTGTTGCGGTATGTCTTCCCCGCAGCGGTGAATGTTGCCTGAATGACGACCTCCTCCGGAGCGGCTCCGTTCAGCAGCGTCCGGGTGTCGATGGCGGCGACTTTCGTGCTGGCGTTGGCCGGGACGTCGATCTGCTGTTCGAATTCCCCGGTCCGGCCGCCCGTCAGACGCACCGCCCGGACGCACAAGGTGCCTTTCTCCGGAGTGAGCAGGTCGGAAACGGCGTAGATGTCGAGCCGTCCGCCGTCGAGGATCGGGGAGATCAGTATGTCTGCGAATGCGTAGCGGGCGAAGTAGTGCTGCGCCTTCCAGACGCCGTACCAGTCACGGCTCGACCACGAAGCTACCGGCCAGCAGTCGTTGTGCTGCCAGTAGAGCGATCCCCAGCAGTAGCCCTTGTCGCGGCGGTGCGCCTCGATCGCCGTTTTGATGGCGTCGCCCTGCAAGATCTGGGAGGCGTAGAGGAACGACTCGAAATCGCGCGGTTCGTGGTATTCGTTCAGCAGGTAGCTTTTGATCAGGTTGTTGGCGTGCTCGCCGCCCCGCTGGTGGGACATCATGACTTCCGACGTGATGTCTTGGTCGCCGGGCAGCGGCGCGTAGCGCTTCACCGTTTCGAAACACGGGAACGACTGGAACCCGTATTCGCTGAAGAAACGGCTGCGCTGGCGGTTGTACTCGGTGATGGGCTTTTTGGCGTGCCATACCTCCCAGTAGTGCCGGTCGCCCTCGTGGTCGTTGCTCATCGCGCCGTAGTCCGAGAAGGGCGAAGTGGGCTGGTAACCCATGTCGGGGGCGTATTCGGCCACCACTTGGGCCAGCATGCGGTAATACTGCTCCTCGTACTGTTTCCAGATGATGTCGGAGTATTTCGGATCGACTTTGTCGACGTCGTATTTCCAGCCGCTGAGCCACGAATCCTGATTCTCGTTGTTGCCGCACCAGTAGACCACGCAGGCGTGGTTGCGCAGGCGTTTGACGTTGTCGACGGCCTCCAGACGCATGTTCTCCAGCAGCGACCCTTCGGCCGGGTAGACCGCGCAGGCGTACATGAAATCCTGCCAGATCAGGATGCCCTCGCGGTCGCAAAGCTCATAGAAGAAGTCGTCTTCGTAGATGCCGCCGCCCCAGACGCGGAGCATGTTCATGTTGACGTCGACCGCGTCCCGGATCGTGCGTTCGTAGGTCTCGCGGGTGACGCGGGGCAGGAAGCAGTCGCAGGGAATGTAGTTGGCGCCCTTGCAGAAAACGGGTTCGCCGTTGAGCAGGAACCGCAGGCTGCGTCCGTAGGCGTCGGGCTTCTTTTCGACGGTGACGGAGCGGAGCCCGACCTGTGCGCTGTGGCCGGCCAGCACACGGCCGCCAAGCTCCACGGAGGTACGGAAAGTATAGAGGTGCGGTTCGCCCATGCCGCGGCACCACCATAGTTCCGGATGCTCGATCGTGAAGGGGACGCTGACTCGGTTCATGCCCGCGTGGAGCTGCACGCTGCGCGAACCGAGCACCCGTTTGCCGTCGGAGACGGTGACGACGGCGTTTTCGACGGGCGCAGCCGCTTCGATCTCCACCTGCGTCTCGACACGGGCGGCTTCGGACGAGACCTCCGTCTGGCGGTGGAATACGTCTTCCAGACGCAGCTCGTTCCAGCCCTGAAGTTTTACCGGACGCCAGATGCCCGACGTAACCAGCCGCGGACCCCAGTCCCAGCCGTAATGATAGCCCGCCTTGCGGGTGAAGGGGCTGAGTTTTTTTCCGTCGAGTCCCCCGTTGTCCGCCTGATCGTTCCAAGCCTCGTAACGGTAGGGCAGGGATTCGTACAGCGGCAGGGCCTTTTTGATCGGGGAGTGGAAATAGACGCGCAGCACGTTGCCGCGCTCCTTGAGCAGGGGTTTGACTTCGGCGGCCCAGCGGCGGAACATGTTGTCCGCCGTCAGGATCCGGGTTTCGTTCAGGAAGACGTCGGCATAGGTGTCCAGACCGAGGAACTCCAGCCGGACGTGTTCATAGCCGCGCGTCAGCGCTCCGGCGTCGAAGGAGACTTCGTAAATCCAGTCTGCCTTGTCGATCCACTGCAGGGAGCGTTCGTTGAGCCGGTAGTAGGGATCTTCGATCAGCCCGTTGTCCATCAGGTCGGTGTGGACTACGCCGGGTACCGTCGCCGGATGCCATTCGTTTCGGTTCGCCTGTCTGAATTTCCAGCCGGAGTGAAGCGGCATCGTGTCGTTGGCGGCCGATCCGATCGTCGCCGATCCCGCTAAAAATAATGTCATAATTGCCTTCAGGGTTTGTTTGTACATGACTAGTTCTCTTTGGTGAGGGTAAGGGTCATCGTGTTCAGGTTCAGATTGATGGTGTAGGTTCCCGACGCATACCCGAAGCGCGACGGATAGAACTGCGGGTCGCCCTTGGCGTCGCTCGTGGCCTGATCGTCGATGCGGATCACCGTGCCGAACGGCGCGTCGGGGGTCTGTCCGTACCAAGGCCACCAGCCGTCGGACGAAGCGAAGATCTTGAATCCCTTGTAATCGCCGTCGAAATTCATGGCGACACCCGTGGCTTCCCATTCGTTGTCGCCCTTCTTGGGCAGGTAGGTGCGGCTTTCCCAGCCGCCCGGAGTGGCTTCGCCGGTCATCGAATAGGCGGTCGAGTAGTCGATGCTTTTCGCGGTGAGCGTCATCTTCATCGTGTTGAGGTTTACCTCGATGTCGTATACGCCCTTGCCGTAGCCGAGTTTGCCGGGGTATACCTGCGGTGCGTCGGTGTCGGTGACAAGCTGCAGCGAGATGTCGTCGGCCGTGGCGTCGTCGGTCATGGCGTAGTAGACGCTCCAGTTGTCGCGTTCGGTGAACATCTTGAAGCCTACGTCGCCGTTGTCGCCGAACGTCATGTCGATATTCCGGGCGCGGTAGATGCCCTCTTCGGCCTTGGCGAGCTGCGTGCCGTCCCACGTCCAGCCCCATGTGAAGCAGCCGCCGAGCAGGTAGAGCTGTTCGGGCAGCGGCGCTTCGGGCAGGTCGCCCGTGCGGGTGAGGGTGAGCAGCTTCGTGTCGAGGTTTACCTCGATGTCGTAAACGCCGTTTTCGTAGCCGAACGATCCCGGCTGGAACTGCGCTTCACCGCTTTTATATACGGCGATCTTTCCGAACGTCTCCGCCGAAAGGTCCTGTGCGGCGAAACGGGGGTCGTCCGTGTCGTTGACGTTGCGCGAGAAGTAGAATTTGAAGCCGTTGTTCAGGCTCATGGGCTGCACGCGCAGCTCGACGCCGGAGGCCTGATACTGGTGGGAGCCTTCGCGGCTTTCGGGCAGTTCGAGGCCCGCGTTCAGATCCCACTGCCACGGGGTGGCCGCGCCCACCATGATCAGCGAGGGCGGGAAATTCGGATAGGTTGTCTTCGGCGTTATCGCGCAGCTTATGATCTCCGACAGCTGGGCGTCGAACTCCTCGTCCGCATTTTTCGCATATACGGCGAACCGCACCGCCGCTTCGGCGCCGGCTTCCAGATCGAAGGTGTTGAGGAGCAGCTGATTCAGCTCGCCGTGGGTGAAGTCGTGCGTCAGGGCCGTGCCTTTGTCGATGACGACCGGACCGGAGAACATGTCGCGGCCGGTCAGGTTGACGTAGAGCGTGTAGGCGACCTCGGTCTGCTCGTCGTCGGTCGCGGCGGTCCACTCGGCATGCAGGGCCGGCTGGTCGGAGCGCTCCGGATCGACCAGCACGGCATCGGCCGAGAGGGTCAGCGCGGGGGCTGTCAGGGTTGCGGGTTCCGGAACCGGCTTTTCGGCCGTGTCGTCGGAACTGCAGGCGGCGGCCAGAAGAAGGGTGGCGGCCAGACCCGCGGTCAGATAGTAGAGTTTTCTTCGCATATAGGTTGGTTTTTGATTGGATTGATCGGGTGTATATGCCGAAAACAAAATTATCGTTTTGTCCGATCCTGCAATAGAAAGGTTCGAAAAGCAAAAAAGTTTGATCGGATCGTATCAATCCGACGCTTTTTTTGCGCATGAAAAGGCCCTGAAAAGTGGGTTATACGAATTTTAAATATTATTAAAAACGATGAAACGGAATATGTATGGGTTGATTCGCTGGTATTATGTGATCTTTTTGTTGTATTATTCGATTGAAGTGTGTCATGGCTCTTGGAAAATACTTTTCGACGATGTAATTTTACCTAAAACCACACGGATTAACATGCAATGTATTGTTAATCATGAATATAACCTGATAACAACCGGCCTATGAAAAAACTCTTCCTTTTTCTCTGTCTTCTGTTCCTGCTGCCGACCGCCGCTTTGTGCAGGGATAAAACCTATACGATTCAATCACCCGATTGTTCGTTGACCGTCACGATCGGATGCGGTGATCGAATCGTATATTCCGTCCGATCGGATACGAATCAGATTCTGAAGCCTTCGCCCTTGGCTCTCAGGCTCGTTTCCGGCGAATGCTGGGGCGGGCGGAGCCGGGTGGCCGGAGTGCGGCGCTACCGGATCGACGCGGTGCACGACGCACCTGTTTATAAAAAGCGGAAGGTGGAGGATCGCTGCAACGGGATCGTGATCGATTTCCGGGAGGGGTTTTCGCTGGAGTTCCGGGCCTATGACGACGCGGTGGCCTACCGTTTCGTCGCGCGTCAGCCCGGCGAGGTGCTCGTCGCGGGCGAAGAGGCGCGGTTCCGGTTCGCTCCGGGAGCCGTCGCATTCGTGCCCTATGTGCGCGACACCCCTTGCAGGCACGACGGACTGGCCTTCGGCGAGCAGTTCATGCAGTCGTTCGAGAACACCTACACCCGTACGCCGCTTTGCGAAATGGACTCCGCCCGCTTGGCGTTCCTGCCGCTGCTCGTGCAGACGGCCGGGGGCGTGAACGTCTGCATTACGGACGCCGATCTCGAATCCTATCCGGGCATGTTCCTGCACCGAAGCGGCGCGGACGAACTCGAAGGCGTTTTCGCGCCCTCTCCGCGGAAGGTCGTGCCGGGCGGTTACGACCGCATGCAGGGCGTGGTCGAGGAGTACGAGCCGTTCATAGCATCCCTCGCGCCGGGAGACCGCCTGCCGTGGCGGGCGCTCAGTATCGTGCGGGAGGATGCCCGGCTCGCGGACAACGATCTGGTCTGGAAGCTCGCTTCGCCCTGCCGGCTCGACGATATTTCGTGGATCGAACCCGGCAAGGCCGCGTGGGAGTGGTGGAACGACTGGGGACTTTCCGGCGTGGATTTCACGGCGGGGATCAACCAGCCTACCTATGAATATTACATCGATTTCGCATCCCGCAACGGTCTGCGCTACCTCGTTCTGGACGACGGTTGGAGCCGCGATCACCATTCGCCGCTGGAGACGGCTCCCGGACTCGATCTGCCGGCGCTGGTGAAGTACGGCGAAGAGCGGGGCGTCGGGCTGATCCTCTGGCTCGGCTACCTCCCGTTCGCCGGGCAGATGGAGGAGCTTTGCAAGCTCTATTCCGAAATGGGCATCAAGGGATTCAAGGTCGATTTCATGGACAGGGACGACCAGCAGATGGTCCGGTTCGTCTACGATGCCGCACGTACGGCCGCACGGCACAGGCTGCTGCTCGACCTGCACGGCATATTCAAGCCTGCGGGAATCCAGCGGACCTATCCCAACGTCATCAATTTCGAAGGCGTGCACGGGCTGGAGCAGGTCAAATGGTCGCCCGTCGAGGTCGATCAGGTTACCTACGACGTGACGGTGCCCTTCATCCGGATGATGGCCGGACCGATGGATTATACGCAGGGAGCCATGCGCAATGCCTCGAAAGCGAATTTCCGGCCGGTGAATTCCGAGCCGATGAGTCAGGGAACCCGCTGCCGGCAGCTCGCCGAGTATGTCGTGTTCGATGCTCCGCTCGCGATGCTGTGCGACTCTCCGTCGGCTTACGAACGGGAACCCGAATGCCTGCGCTTCATCTCCGGCGTGCCTACCGTCTGGGATGAGACCGAAGTGCTCGCCGGCGAGGTCGGCGACCATATCGTGACGGCGCGCCGTCACGGCGACGTGTGGTATGTAGGGGGACTTGCCGGCTGGGACGGCCGTTCGGTCCGGGTCGATCTCTCGCTGCTGCCCGAAGGGACGTATGCGGTGGAGCTGTTCCGCGACGGCGAGAACGCGGCGCGCATCGCCCAAGACTATGTCCGGGAGGAGTTCCTGCTGGCTCCCGGTAAATCGTTCGATGTGAAAATGTTCCCCGGAGGTGGTTTCGCCGCCCGGATAACCAAGCGATAGCGTATGGGCATACGTCTTAGGGAAAAGATCGGTTACGGACTCGGCGATACGGCCTCTTCGATGCTGTGGAAGCTCTTCAGCGTCTACCTGATGTTCTTCTATACGGACATCTGCGGCATCGACGCATGGGTGGTCGGCGTCCTGTTTCTGGTGACGCGGATCTGGGATTCGCTGCTCGATCCCGTCGTCGGGCTTCTGTGCGACCGCACATCCAGCCGGTGGGGGACCTTCCGGCCGTGGCTGCTGTGGGGCGCCCTGCCTTTCGGGGCGTTGGGCGTCCTGACCTTCTACATGCCGGAGTGGGGAGCCGGCGGAAAGGTGGTCTATGCGACCGTGACCTATTCGCTGATGATGATCGTCTATTCGTCGGTCAATGTGCCCTATGCCGCACTGCTCGGCGTCATGTCGGCCGATCCGCACGAACGCACGGTGCTCGCCGCGTTCAGGATGACCTTCGCCGCCGCGGGCAGCATGGCGGTCGTGCTGGCGGTCGAGGCGCTGGTGAAGGCTTTCCGGCCGTGGGCCGGGCCGTCGGCGAGCTGGACCGCGGCGGTCGCCGTCGTGGCCGCGCTTGCCGTCGTGCTGTTC
>ERZ1026947.885-NODE-885-length-14368-cov-11.511773_pt1 | contig 14368 bp, 13 predicted proteins | sample MGYA00519568_ERZ1026947 | MGnify/ENA primary metagenome ERZ1026947 (study PRJEB26926, sample SAMN06164744) | human gut metagenome | biome: ENVO:00009003; feature: ENVO:2100002; material: ENVO:00002003 | host: Homo sapiens | place: USA | collected 2012 ...
ATAAGAGACAGGCTTTAGTCATGTGAGGTTCACGGGATTTTTCCAACTGGTAAAGCAGATTACTTCCAGTGAAAGAGACATAATGGCGAACGATACTCCGTACAAAAACTAACATTTCATTTGTTCATATCGTATCTTTTGTATATGTCAGGCAGTCAAAGGACTGTACTTATACAAAAAGGAGATTGTAGCAGAATAAAAAACAAAAAAACAGATACGGAGGATTACCTACTTACGTTGTGTCAGTAGATACAACAGCTTTTTTAATAAACAATCCTTAGTAGTAACCCTTTCCCTTTTACTACTAATTTTACTACTAACAGGTAGTAACAACTTGCAGGGTTCTGCTCTGATTTGCCATAATCTGTAATTTCAGAGCATTTTACAATAACCCCGGAATCCCTTGCAAAATAGGGCATTCCGGGGCAAAACAAGGAGAAACAAAACAATGATAAAAATATTATTCATCTGCCACGGCAGTGTTTAAGGGACGGGGCAAAAGCCTTGATTTTATTGGGCTTCTTGGATAGAAACGTAAAATTTACACCTTATTTACACCTTTGGAAGATCGGATCGGAATAATATAATTTGCTAATCTGTGTTGATTTTTTTATGATTGAGTATAATAAAAGCAAGAACAGAAATGTTCTCGATGTAAGAGCATCATTAAAAGTTGGGCTGCAGATGGAGCAGGGTAAACTTCCACCTCATTAGATGTCTTAACTGGGCATCGAGCCTGGTAGCTTGGATAAAGCTGTAGTCCACGTGGGGGACTTAATGATTTTCACGTCGTTATGGGTATCTTAACTGGGTATCGAGGCTGACAACCAGCAGAAAACTCTTTTACAAAAGTAATTCTCAGAAAAGTGTGGTTTAATGCCACACTCTTTTTTGCATGTGAGGTATAAGTGGCAACAAAGGTAGATAAGAAAAACGCAATACGACAAGGTATTACAGAGGCGGAAATCGTATATTTCCAAAATTTGGCAGGTAAAACATTTCTGTATGTTTGTGGAGATGAATATTTTGAAGTTTCTTTTCCAATAGATCACTTTCTACATTTAACAGGAGTGGAGACAAGACTTTCGACCAAGGATTTTTATAAGAATGCAAAAAAATCTATTCTTACAAATAATCAGTTCTATTTTGACGCAAGACATGTATATGCAAATGCCAAAAGGAAACTTCCGTGTTTAAAACGCTTGCCGGAATTAACGAATGAAATGGTATGTGTTCTAAAAAATATGGAAACCATGACAATTACATATAAACTCAGCGTTACAAATTTGGAATTTACAGGAAGTGTGACAAGAAAGCCAAAACGGTATACTGGGAAAAAAGATTAAGAAAAGAATAAAGAGCTGGTTTTAATTGTAAAATTTATGGGGAACTAACATCAGCTTATTGACATAAATATAAAAATAAGTATAATAATAGTTGAGTAATTGTTCAACTATTATTATTTGGAGGTGAATATATGCCAAAAACGTCTTATATTTGTAATTGCGATGTAATTCATGAGGATATTGTGAATGATGTGAAATCCAAGATGCAGCCAAAAGATGATTATATCCAGTTGGCTTCTTTGTTTAAGCTATTTGGAGATGGAACTAGAGTACAAATCTTACACGCTCTAGAACAGAGTGAGATGTGTGTATGTGATCTTGCAGTGCTACTGGGGGTAACAAAATCTGCAATTTCGCATCAGTTAAAGGCATTACGCCTTGCGAATCTGGTAAAATTCCGTAAAGAAGCACAGATAGTTTACTACTCACTGGCAGATGATCATGTGAAAGAGATTATTGACAAGGGATTTGAGCATCTTTGGCAGAAATAATATTTTTTAACATTATAGTTGAGTAATTGAACAATTAAACAAATTATAAGGAGATTATCATGAAACGCATATTTCTATTAAAAGGGTTGGACTGTCCGAATTGTTCCGCAAAAATTGAAAAAGAAGTCGGAGAGTTGGATGGAGTGCAATCCTCAGTGGTAAATCTGATGAAGCAGACGCTTACAATCAATGTTGCTCAGACAGCCGCAGATACGATAGCCAGTCAGATTGAAACGATTGTTCATAGCCATGAGCCAGATGTGGAAGTTTCTGAAATTGTACAGGAATCTTATATACCGGAAAAAAAGCAGGAGGCCAATGAATCCTATAACAATGAGGATAAGAAGTTGACAGTTCGTTTAGCGACTGGTGCAGCAATCTATGCCATTGGTATGGCATTGACTGTTTTTGCGAAAGTGCCACTGCCTATCGAGTTAGCTTTTCTCATTGTTTCTTATGTTATTCTTGGTGGAGATGTTGTATGGCAGGCTGTGAGGAACATTTCAAAGGGGCGTGTATTTGATGAACATTTTTTGATGAGTGTTTCTACGATTGGGGCTTTTGTCATTGGTGAATATCCAGAAGCAGTTGCTGTTATGCTATTCTATCAGGTAGGTGAATTTTTTCAGTCATTGGCTGTTAAGCGTTCCAGAAAATCTATATCAGACTTAATGGATATACGTCCAGATTCTGCTACAGTAAGAAGAAATGGGGAATTGATTACCATATCTCCAGAAAATGTCTCCATTGGTGAGATTATTATTGTAAAGCCTGGTGAAAAAATTCCATTAGACGGTGTGGTATTGGATGGAGATTCTATGCTGGATACAAGGGCCTTAACAGGAGAATCAGTTCCGAGAAGTGTTCATAAAGGAGACGAAGCACTTTCCGGTTGTATGAATCAGACGGGTGTCTTAATGATTAAGACAACAAAAGCATTTGGTGAATCTACGGCTTCAAAGATTATTGATCTTGTGGAAAATGCGTCAAGCCGAAAAGCACCAACAGAAAATTTTATTACTACATTTGCACGTTATTATACACCTGTGGTTGTAATCTTAGCAGCTTTTCTGGCGATTCTGCCACCGATCATTCTTGGCGGAGGCTGGACAGAGTGGATTCGCAGAGGATTTGTTTTCCTTGTGGTATCTTGTCCATGTGCATTGGTTATTTCAATCCCGCTGACTTTCTTCGGCGGCATTGGTGCAGCATCTAAACGAGGTGTTCTTGTAAAAGGAAGCAATTATTTAGAGGCACTTAATAATGTCAGCGTTATTGTGTTCGATAAAACCGGAACACTTACAAAAGGTGTTTTCAATGTGACGGATATTTTGCCTGCAAATGGATTTTCAAAAGAACAGGTTCTGGAGTATGCGGCAGAGGCAGAGAGTTTTTCTAACCATCCTATTGCAAAATCCATTCTTGCTGCTTATGGAAAAGAAATGGATCAGTCAGTGATTTCTGATTATAAGGAAATTTCAGGATATGGAATCAGTGTAATGGCAGGGGAAAAGAAAGTTTTTGCTGGCAATACGAAACTTATGGATACAGAATGTATAGAGTACACAACCTGTGAAAAAGCAGGTACAAAAGTTTATTTGGCTGTAGATGGTCAATATGCAGGATGTATTTTGATAACAGATGAAGTGAAGCCGGACAGTAAAAAAGCAATTTCTGACCTGAAACATATCGGCGTGGAAAAAACAGTCATGCTTACCGGTGATGATGAAAAAATTGGGAAGTCTGTTGCAGAAGAATTGCAGTTGGATGAATATTATGCACAGCTGCTTCCTGACCAAAAAGTGGAAAAGGTTGAGCTTTTAGATAGTAAAAAGAGACCGGGAAGCAAATTGGCTTTTGTTGGTGATGGTATCAATGACGCTCCTGTCCTTGCCCGTGCAGATGTTGGTATTGCAATGGGTGGGCTTGGTTCGGATGCGGCCATTGAAGCAGCAGATGTAGTTCTGATGACAGATGAACCGTCTAAGCTGGTGGACGCGATTGAAGTAGCAAAAGCGACAAAACAGATTGTCATGCAGAATATAGTGATTGCTCTTGGGATTAAGAGTGTGTTCCTGATTCTTGGCGCTCTTGGTATTGCGGGAATGTGGGAAGCTGTATTTGGTGATGTAGGCGTTACCATAATTGCTGTTTTGAACGCAATGAGAATTTTGAAAAAATAGGAAATGAGGTGGGAATGTGAAACGAAAACTGATTCTGTTAGTTGTTACGATTGTTTTTCTTGTAGGTTTTGGTGTCATATTACATTCACCGCCTTCTATGATTGATGCAGTCACAGGAGCAACACCGAAGTCAAAAAAGGCGGCTCAAGCCTCCGCACAGTTGGAAGGCTCTTATGTTCTCGGTATTAATATGATGTCAGATGGTCTCGACAACGAGAACACCCGGAATAAATTAAAAGAATTGGCACTGGACGATTCGGAAACAAATGAAACAGATCTCATGAAAACGGACATTAGTTTTCGGTTATATGTATCTGAGACGGATTATCCGCTTGTCAGTTATGCTAAGAAACTCTGTGACAGGTTGAAACAGGCCGGTTTTTCCGTAGATCTGAAAGAGTACAGTAACACAATGATGCTATCAAGAGTGGTAAGTGGAAAGTATGATGTATTCCTGGCATCGGATGATTTTATTGACGTTACAACGCTAACACAGATGGACTATATGATCATGGACAGCGAAGAAATGAGGTGAGCGGGAATTTATGAGAAAATGGAATACGATTTTGTCTGTTTTAATGCTTCTCATTTTTATGATTCATGGAATCATGGGAAGCTTTATGCTGAACGGAGTTGGAAGTAGTGCAGGGAAACTTCTTGCATGGATTGGTGTTGGTATTCTTGTTGTGCATACGGTGATTGGTGTCATCCTGACAGTTCAGAGTTTACAGACAGCGAAGCAATCCGGAAAAATGTATCTGAAACAGAACGCCATATTCTGGGCGAGACGAGCCAGTGGGCTGGCAATACTGATCCTGCTGTTCTTCCATATTGGCTTGTTTGGAAAGGTGCAGAATGGGACATATATTTTGTTCCCTTTTACAACGGTAAAGATGGTAACTCAGCTTTTGTTCGTGGCGGCAATCTTTGTTCATATTTTTATCAATATCCGCCCATTGCTCGTATCGCTGGGAATCATCAGTTATAAAGAACGAAGGGGTGATATTTATTTGATTCTTTCGGTGCTCCTTCTGTTTATAGCGGGCGCAGTTATTTTCTATTATATTGGGTGGCAATATCTATGAGTAAGACAATTATTATTATAGGTGCTGGACTGGCAGGACTTTCAGCGGCTTTGCAGGCAGCGGAAAATGGATGCAATGTAAAACTGGTTTCCTCCCTTCCGTCAGAGCGGGCACAGTCTGTTATGGCGGAGGGCGGTATCAACGCAGCTTTGAATACAAAAGATGAAAACGACAGTCCCGAAGAACATTTTACAGATACAATAAAGGCAGCATGTGGTCTGGCAGATCCAAATGCAGTTTGGGGAATGACACAGGCAGCACCGGAGCTGGTGCACTGGCTGCTAAAACTTGGAGTTAAATTTAACATGAGTGGCTATGATGATGTGGATCTGCGAAATTTTGGCGGGCAGAAAAAGAAACGGACTGCTTTTGCACAGAGCGATACCGGGAAGCAGATCATGACAGCTATGATAGACGCTGTTCGCAGGAAAGAAGCATCTGGTATGGTAGAACGGTTCAGCCATCATTCTTTCCTAACACTTCGTCTGTGTGGCAATATTTGTTGTGGCTGCGTAATCAGGGATGAATACAGTCAGGAGACTGTGGAATTACCGGGGGATGCGGTTATTGTTGCCACCGGTGGTATGCACGGATTGTTTGGAAATACAACGGGTTCGCTGAGCAATACAGGAGAAGTCACCGCAGAATTGTTCCGGCTTGGTGTTCCTCTGGCAAATGGCGAGATGATCCAGTATCATCCGACAACTGTGAAATGTGGTGGAAAACGCATGCTCATCAGCGAGGCGGCCAGAGGGGAAGGTGGCAGGTTGTTTGCCATGAAAGATGGAAAACAATGGTATTTCATGGAGGAAAAATACCCGGAGCTTGGAAATCTGATGCCACGAGATATTACCGCCAGAGAGATATGGAAGGTCAGCCATGAATCAGAGGTATTTCTTGACATGACGGAAATATCGGAGGAGATTATTTCAAATAAGCTATCTGGTCTGGCAGACGATTGTATGACCTATCTGCATAAAGATATACGAAAGGAACCGGTGTCTGTTTTACCGGGAATTCACTATTTTATGGGAGGCATTCTGGTGGATGAGCAGCACAGAACGCCGATTCAGAATCTTTACGCTGCCGGAGAATGCTGTGCCCAATATCATGGTGCCAACCGTCTTGGTGGAAATTCTCTGTTAGGAGCGTTATACGGAGGACGTGTTGCGGCAAAATCAGCATGCGAACAGGCAGATGTAGTAGATCTATCTTGTGCGACACAGATAGATTTTCCACCAGCGTCTCAAATTTCAGAAATAAAGCAATTAAACAAAGTGATGCAGGAGACTATGGGCGTTGTCAGAAATGAGAATACGTTGTTAAATGGGATTCAAACGGTACAAGCGCTGACAGGAAATCTTCCATTGCTTGGCATGGCAGTTCTAAAGAGTGCTCTTGCAAGAAAAGAAAGCCGTGGTGCACACTGGCGGGAGGATTATCCGAAGAGCAATGACGATGATTACCTTAAAACAACGGTAGCCAGATTTGATGGAAAGCAGATACAGATTTCCTTTGTACCTGTTCCAGAAAGGCGGTGATTCACTTGGTATATAAAATAAGAATCAGGCGGCAGGAGAGTCAGAAATCAGACAGTTATTGGCAGGAATTTGAGTTTGACGGAAGCAAAAACAGCTCTGTTGCCAATGTTCTAAAGGAATTGAACAGTAGAACCCCTTTGAAAGATAATTCAGGGAATATAGTTACTCCCATCAGCTGGGAATGTAGCTGTATGGTGCGAAAATGTGGGGCTTGCGCCATGCTGATTAACGAACGTCCGAGGCTGGCATGCTCTACATTTCTACATACGTTAAAAGGTTCTACAATCACCTTGGAACCTTTAAGCAAATTTCCGCTTGTAAGAGATTTGATCGTTGACCGGTCAATTCTGTTTGAAAATTTGAAAAAACTGAACCTTTGGCTTGAAAGTGAAGCTTATATGAATCCGTGGACACATGAACCGAGATACCAGTCGGCACGCTGTCTGATGTGTGGCTGCTGCCTTGAAGTGTGTCCTAACTTCTCTGCAAATGGGACTTTCGCAGGCGCTGTTGCTGCAGTCAACGCATTTCGGATTCTGAATGAAGAACAGGAAAGCACTCATTTGAATGAGATTTCTGCTGAATATAAGAAGAAATATTTTGAGGGATGCGGGAAGTCGTTATCTTGTCATGATATTTGTCCGATTGGTCTGCCTGTGGAAGAACTGCTTGTAAGGTCGAATGCAGCGGCTGTTTGGGGCAAATAAAATGGATGATAAAAGCTATAATGAATGTATGAAGAGAATCAAAAACTTGATTCTCTTTTTTAAAATACATACATTGACAAATATCTATGTATATATTATATTGAACATAGACAATGATCAATGTGAGGTGTCAATATGAATGCAATGGATGTGGCTTTGATATGCAAGGCTTTGGGCGATGCGAACCGGCTGGAAATTGTACAGATGCTGTCGGATGGAGAAAAGTGCGGGTGTAAACTTTTGGAAAGATTTGAAATTACCCAGCCAACTTTATCCCATCATATGAAGATACTGGTAGGATGCGGCCTTGTGAATGATCGTAAGGAAGGAAAATGGCATCACTATTCTTTGAATTGTGAGACATTGATGAATTACAAACACTTTATAGAATCCCTTACTTGCCTTGGATGCGGTGACGGGGATTGTTGTAAATAATTTAAGGAGAGCAGATATCATGAAAAAAGAATCAAATTCAGGAATTAGTTTTTTCCAGCGTTACCTGACTGTAACCTGCCAAACATCAATCTGGGGCAGTTGCAGATAATTCTCGCAGCAGCGGGCAATTAGGCGGATTGTAGCCTTAAAAGAAGATCCGAGTGAATATGTTAGGAAATCAGTAGGTAATGCTTTAAGAGATATTAGTAAAAAAATTCCGGAGCTGATTAAAGATGAACTCAATAACTGGAAGTTAGAAAGCAAAGAAATAAATAAATCAAGTATACAAACTGGCGAGTAAATTTATTAACTGATAAATTCCAGTTTGCAGAGTAAAAGGAGCGACCAAAATCGCTCCTTTTTACATCTCCACCGCATTCTTCGTCTGCCGATAGATCTCCAGCCGAGACAGTGATTTCGGACTATTATTGGTCTGATTTACTGTAAGGCTGTTGTCGTTATTATAGTAGTTGTTGACAATGGAACTTTCAGAACTGCCATTCATAATCGCACCTGTCATACCATCAAGATTGTAATTCAGGTCTGAATTCATTGATATTTTCATCGTATCCGCAACACCTGAAACCGCCTTTGCTACGACCTTTTTGCTTTTGTTAATGCCGTCCGCCAAGCCATTCATGAAGTCCGGCATCCAGCTTTCAAAATCCGTCAGCGGACCTACATCAGGAACGGAAAAGTGCAGATAACTGCGAATCGTATCCGCAATTCCGGAAACGCTGTCAGCAAGACTGCCGATCATACTTCTCAAGCCGTCAATGATATTTGAAACAATATCCCGTCCCCAGTTCCAAGCATCAGACGCAAGACCTTTAACATAATTGACAGCATTATCAAAACCGCCCTTGATCGTGGTATAAATACCATTGATGATAGAACCAATTGAAGATTTTACATTGTTCCAGATACTTGTCACGGTCGAATGAATGGTATTCATCACCGATGAAATAGTAGAAGAAATACTGTTCCAGACAGAAGATACTGTGTTTCGGATAGCATTTACCACACTGGAAACAGCACTGCTGATTGCATTCCATACACTTGAAATGACAGAACTTATTGTGTTCATCACGCTTGAAATAAAGCTTGAAATTGCGTTCCAGACGGATGTAACAACACTTGAAATAGTGCTTAATGTCGTTGAAATTGCGGTATAAATGGCATTCCATATTGTTTCAAAGAACATTTTAATGCCCTCAAGCAGCGGGGTGAGAAATGCAACAATCGCATTCCATATAGTCTGTATCTTTTCCGAGATCCAATCCATTACATTGCTGATAATGATGTGGATTGCCTGAAAAATGGTTTCAAACAGATATTTAAACGCTTCCAAAAGCGGAGAAATAAAGCTGTAAATTGCATTCCAGATACTTGAAATCGTGTCGTAAATGGCTGTGCAGACAGTTGAAATGACTGTCCAGATCGCATTGAAAATGGTGGAAAAGAAGTCGTGGATACCGGTCAGGATTCCAGCAAAGAAATCATATACAGAAGTGAAAATCGTGACTGCTGTGATATAAATTGCAGTCGCTATCGTTGTAAAGAACATGGAGATTGCATTCCAGATGTTCGTGAAAAAGTCAGCAACAGCCTGAAAAGCAGAACAAATACTGTCCCAGATTCCGACAAAGAAGTCTTTGATGCTTGTCCAGACCTCATCCCACGAAGTTCCGAACCAACCGAGAAATACATCTGCCACACCTGTCAGTGTGTTCAGAATATTGCTGAACTGGTTGACTACAAAGTCCCAGATACCTGTAAAAATGCCCTTGATACCGTTCCAGCACTGTTCCCAGTTTCCCGAAAATAAGCCGATAAATACATCAAGTACGCTCAGAATGGTATCCGTCACAAAGGTGAAAATATCCGAAATATGCTGAAATACACCCTCAAATACAGGGGCAAGCACACTGCACAAACCGTTCCACAGAGATTTCAGCATATCGCCGAAACTCTGAAAGTTAAAGCCCAATGCATTCACTCTGTCAACGATTCCGGATGTCAGACGTTCAAAGGTAGACTTTATCTGTTCCCAGATGGAAAGAATGCTGTTTTTGAAGTCCTCATTGGTGTTCCATAGATTTACAAATGCTGCAATAAGTACAGCTATAACTGCAACGACAGCCACCACGGGTGCAGAAATACCGCCAATTGCAGCACCAAGCGTTGAAAATGCAGTCTTAGCACCCGCAATCATTGTCGGAATTTTTGAAATGAATGTCATCATGCTTCCGATAGAAGAAATCGTCTTACCCACAACAATCAAAAGCGGACCTAAAGCCGCAGCCATCAATCCAATTTTGATAATGGTCTGTTTTGTTGCAGGGTCAAGGGCATTCAATTTGTCCACAAATCCTTGTATTTTGGTGATGATGTCACGGATAACAGGCATCAGAATTTCGCCAAAAGAGATAGCCAGTTCCTCAAGCTGTGACTTTAGAATGGTAAGCTGTCCTGCGAGATTGTCCTGCATGGTTTCTGCCATTTGTAAAGATGTGCCGTCACAGTTTGCAATGGCTCCTGATAATTTATCAATATCCGCAGGTGCGGCATTCATCAGAGCAAGAAATCCCGACATAGCATTTTTGCCCACAAGAGTTTCTGCGGCACTCGCTTTTTCGGATTCGGACATCTGATCAAATGCAACCCTACAGTCTGCTAAAATATCGGATAGACTTCGCATTGAACCGTCTGAATTGGAAGTTGCGATCTCCATTTCTCCAAAGGATTCAGAGCAGAATTTGACTTCACCTGAAAGTGCAGTCATAATGGAACGCATGGAAGTGCCGGACTGTGTAGACTTGATACCTGCATTCGCCATTAAACCAAGTGCCTCAGCGGTATCTTCACAGGAGAATCCCAAAGCACCTGCAATCGGAGCACAGTATTTGAATGACTCACCAAGCATAGATACATTTGTGTTGGCATTGGAACTTGCAGCCGCTAAAACATCAGCAAAATGACCGCTATCTTGTGCTGTCAGACCAAATGCTGTAAGTGCATCTGTAACAATATCCGATGTTGTGGCAAGGTCTTCACCGCTGGCAGCAGCAAGGTTCATAATGCCGTCAATACCTGACAGCATATCATTTGTTTTCCAGCCTGCCATTGCCATATAGTTCATAGCTTCAGCAGCTTCTGACGCTGAAAACTTTGTTTTTGCACCCATTTCTCTTGCTTTGTCACGCAAAGCCTGTAAATCATCACCCGTTGCACCTGATACAGCGGCAACCTTACTCATGGCAGAATCGAAGTCAGAGGCGGTTTTCACAGCAGCAGTTCCGAGAGCCGTCACACCTGCGGTAACAGGCAGAAGTTTTTCTCCTGCACCGGATATTTTACCACCGACATTCTGAAGAACTTCTCCTGCATCTCCGATTTTTTGCAGGGCAGAACCTGCATTTTTCGCCTCTGTTTCCAGACGTTTCAATTCGTTCTCTGTTTCAACGATCTCACGCTGCAAAGCATCATATTGCTGTTGGGAAATTTCACCGTTTGCAAGAGCCATATTTGCCTGTTCTGCGGCAGTTTTCAGCGTTGCAAGTTTTTCTTTTGTTGCAGAAATGCTGTCGGCTAAAAGTTTTTGTTTCTGAGAAAGCAGTTCTGTATTTCTTGGATCAAGTTTCAGCAGTTTTTCGACATCTTTCAGCTGTATTTGGGTGTTTTTAATGTTCTTATTTACGCTCTCTAATGCTTTGGACAGCTTGGTCGTATCACCGCCAATTTCAACGGTAATGCCTTTGATTCTTTTTGCCACTGTGGTTCACCTCACTTTTTTGAAAAAAATCTCTCAAATCTATTGACATTTTCAACTTTATAGCATATAATATAAGTAACAGAGCCCACCACGCATCAGGCAGAAATGCACTGCGGACCAAGGTGGGACTTTTTTTGTATTAGGAGAAGAAATGGAACTAAAAAAAGCACTTACATATGAAGAACAAGTCGACAGGCTTGAAAAAGTACATAATTTAACCATAGACTCAAAAGAAGATGCAATTTCAATTTTAAGCAGAATAAACTATTATAGATTGAGTGCTTATGGAATTGGATTGAAAAAGAAAGATGATCCTGAAAAATATGCAGACGGGATATCTTTGAAAACATTATATAGGTTGTATGTTTTCGACAGCAGATTCAGAAATATCCTGTTTCATACGGTAGAGCATATAGAAATACAGTTCAGAACTCAAATGGCTAATTATTTGGCTTTGAAGTATGGACCTGAATGTTATACAGACCATCAATTTTTTTGTTGTGTTCACAATCAGCATGGTGATGATGTTTTTCAAGTACTCTTGGATGAATTTTTGATGGAACGCAAACGGCAAAAAAATTTGCCATTTGTAATACACCACAATCAAAAATATGAAGGACACTTTCCAATCTGGGCAGCTGTCGAACTGTTTACATTTGGAAGATTAACATCTCTCTATTCTATTTTGAAAAAGGATGATACAAAAGCAATTGCAGAAATATATAACACCCGTTATCATCATCTGAAAAGCTGGCTGCTTTCCTTAGTTGAAATAAGAAATTTATGTGCTCACTATGGCAGAATTTACAATATGCCTCTGAAACAAAAGCCGTATCTATTTAAAGAATACAGCCAGTATCAGACTTCCAGAATCCAAAAAGTATTTCCAGTGATGATCGTCATGAAATTGATGCTTGAAAAATGCAAATCGCCGCAATGGAAATCTACATATCATGAATTATGTGCATTATTTGAGGCGTATTCAAATGTCATCAATCTATCATTTATTGGATTTCCGGATAATTGGAAATCTGTCTTGAAACCTAATGATATAGATATGTATCCTGGCGACACTGTTAAAAAAGCGTCTGATGAAAAAGTTTTAAATGCTTCAAAACATCTGATGGAACGCAATTTGGATGTGTACAGTGAATTGTCCAAGTAAAGCTATGAAAATCAGATCGCTTTAAAATGCATCAAAATCCGCTTGTCCAGCAAGTTCATTCCACCCTGAATACTCATCATTTTCACGTTCCGTGAACATATCATTGATAAGTCCAATCGTAAGCAAATCCAGCTCGGTCATAGAAAGACCGAGCTGTTTGCATCTTAACAGGAAAAGCGGAGTTGTCATCGGGCGGTCAGTCTGGCGATGTTTTTTTTAGACTCTACTTGCGTTGCGGTGTTCAGTCCCCACAATTCGATAAGCTGAGGAAGAATCTCATAAATGCTGAACGTGTTAAACTGTTCCAGAAAATCATCAGGGTTATCAGGAACATTGGAATCAGCGTGTTTTGCCATGATGTAGGCGATATTTTCAAAGACTTCAAGGCTTTCAATGCCTATTTCGCTTTTATTTTCATCACCCTCAGTGACTTCAGTTTTCAGTGCAGCAAAGTCCTTATAAATATCTCTGCGGAATTTCAGACGATACAAACGTGGCACAGCAGCACTTGCCTTGAAAGGAACGGAAATACCATCAATTGTAATGTTTTTCTGAATAGCCATAACAATACCTCCTTATGATGATTTTGTAGAAGATTTGACTGTTGTATCAGGGTTATACGGCATTTTGAACCAGTTATTATACACTGTATCTGTGGTGCTTTCAGTAGTTTTGGACTTCACAAGACCTGTCGGCAAAGGAGTAGCTTTCAGTGACAGTTTTTCAGTCTTGACTTCTGTGCTTTCTTCGGTGGTTGCAGATTCCGTCGCAGGACGTGATGCACTGCAACAATACATCACATGACGGATGTGGTGCTTATCACCTAAGAACTCAAACATCAGTGCAAACTGTGCAAGTTCCGTATCATTCTTTTCTACCAGAACGCCGTTATTATCAAGGATTTCTCCTAAGATTTCAGTTGCAAATTCAGTTGTTATAAGGGCGATTTCAAGGTCACCTGTATATCCTGCATTGTTGTTGATGACGTAATAAACACCATTGTCCGCAAAGAAATTCTCTGCTTCGCCGTTTGCGTCAATAGAAAGCGATACGGCACCGGGCAGATGCTTTGACGGACCATATGCCGGGACAGTTTTGTTGCCGTCTGGATCTTCACCCCACTCATTGATTTTTGCCCAGTAGACGTTCTGCAAACCGAATTTAACCTTGTTTTTCTTGTTCGCCATTGGTTATACCTCCATTTCATAAAGCACTTCATAGAGCCTTTCAGATTCTATCCATGCTTCTGTCTTGTTGTAAAAAATGTGATGCTGCCTTAAAATCTCCTCCACACGTTCTTCCACTTCCGGTGATTTCTTATCCGTGTACAGTTCAATGTCCAGCTGTTTGAAGCTGAAATACATGGAATTATCCGCAGAAAATGTATTTTCACCTGGTGACAGAAACAGCACAAATGGTGGATTCGGTGACTCTCCCTCAGCAAAATGATGATATGCAAAGGGAAAATCCATTTCCTGCATCATTTCATTGATTTCTTCATAGGTCATGATAATGCCTTTCTGATCAGATTTTTCAATAATTCTTCGCCATTCTGTTCCGCCGGAGCAATATGCGGTTTTCCTGCAACACGCCCACCGCCACGCTTGGCGTGACCATGCTCCAATAAATCTGTCTCTTAT
>ERZ1026947.948-NODE-948-length-13432-cov-6.040816_pt1 | contig 13432 bp, 9 predicted proteins | sample MGYA00519568_ERZ1026947 | MGnify/ENA primary metagenome ERZ1026947 (study PRJEB26926, sample SAMN06164744) | human gut metagenome | biome: ENVO:00009003; feature: ENVO:2100002; material: ENVO:00002003 | host: Homo sapiens | place: USA | collected 2012 ...
AAATGAAATATATTTCATATAAATTCATCCTTTATTCAAAATAGAACATATCCTCAAATCTAACATCAAGTGCAATACACAGGATTAATGCTAATTTAGCGGTCGGGCTATACTGACCTGTCTCAATAGAACTAATCGTATTACGTGAAACACCGACCATATATGCCAGCTGTGCCTGAGAAAGATTACGGCTTGTTCTGATTTCCTTTAATCTGTTATGAAGTATTAATTTATCGTTCATATCAGCCTACCAGTTTCATAATATAATTTACAACGTCAATCACAGTTGCAGCAGACCATATCAATCCGCTAATAATAAAGGATTTATCTTTCAATTTGATACCCTTATAAAGATTTAAGGCAGCGTTTACGACTGTTATTATAACAATATATCCAGGACTGCATTCTCCGTACACAAAATACTCAACCGCCATTAAAATTACACATATAGCTACAACTGTAAGCATACCTACTCGCATTGAAGTTTTATTTACCTCAGACTGATATTCGTCCTGTTTTTTATTTTCACTTCTGCTCTTCTCTAAAATTTCATTCTTATCCATAATAACGTGCTCCAAAATATATTATATATCAAAATAAAAAATCTGAAATTACCATATTCCCTGAACAGAATTGTAAATACATACAAAACAAAACACGGCTTCAACAATTACTAAAATGATATCAACTGCTCTTTTAAATTTGAAAGCACAGTATAAACTGCGAAACAGATTCATAAATCCCATTACAATCAAATAGCTTGCATCCTTTTTAATAAAACAAAACAGGGCAAGTAAAATACAGGCAGCTATTAAAGAAAATCTATATCCTTTAAGATTGATATCCTTCTGCCACTCATCGCCACTGCGATTTTCTCTTTTGCTTCTTTCAAGAACTTCATCCCGATTCATAGTAACAACTCCCTTGCCAAGTTTACTTTGCATTTTCATTATAGCATTGCCAAGTTAACTTGTCAACAGCAAATATAAAAAAGAGCAAGTCAAAAAGACTTGCTCTAATGATTGAATGGTTATAGATTACTCGTTGATAGCTGTAACAACGCCTGAACCTACTGTTCTACCACCCTCACGGATAGCGAAACGAAGACCCTCTTCAATAGCGATTGGAGTGATGAGCTCAACGTTCATTACTACGTTATCGCCAGGCATACACATCTCTGTGCCCTCTGGAAGAGTGATAACACCTGTTACGTCAGTTGTTCTGAAATAGAACTGTGGACGATAGTTGTTGAAGAAAGGAGTATGACGGCCACCCTCGTCCTTAGAAAGAACGTAAACCTGGCCTGAGAATTTTGTGTGTGGCTTGATTGAACCAGGAGCTGCAAGAACCTGACCTCTTTCGATATCAGATCTCTGAACACCACGAAGAAGACAACCGATGTTGTCACCAGCCTCAGCATAGTCAAGAATCTTACGGAACATCTCAATACCAGTACATACTGTTGAGCTTGTTTCCTCGTGAAGACCAACCATCTCAACTGTGTCGTTAGTCTTAAGCTGACCACGCTCTACTCTACCTGTAGCAACTGTACCACGACCGGTGATTGTGAATACGTCCTCAACAGGCATAAGGAAAGGAAGGTCTGACTTACGGTCAGGAGTTGGGATATAGCTGTCAACAGCGTCCATGAGTTCCTGAATGCAAGCACAAGCAGGATCATCATTTGATGGAGCCTCGAGAGCCTTAAGAGCAGAACCCTTAATGATTGGGCACTCATCATCAAACTCATACTCAGCAAGAGTCTCACGGATTTCCATTTCTACGAGCTCAAGAAGCTCCTCATCGTCAACCTGATCAGTCTTGTTCATGAATACAATGATTGCTGGAACGCCTACCTGACGAGCAAGGAGAAGGTGCTCCTTAGTCTGAGCCATAGGGCCATCTGTTGAAGCGATTACAAGGATAGCACCGTCCATCTGAGCAGCACCGGTAATCATGTTCTTAATATAGTCAGCATGGCCTGGGCAGTCAACGTGAGCGTAGTGACGAACTTCAGTCTCATACTCAACGTGAGCTGTGTTGATTGTGATACCACGTTCTCTCTCTTCAGGAGCCTTATCGATATCAGCATAGTCCTCAAACTTTGCAAAGCCCTTGTTAGCAAGATACTTTGTGATTGCAGCAGTAAGAGTTGTCTTACCATGGTCAACGTGACCGATTGTACCAATGTTTACATGTGGTTTGGTACGGTTAAATTTTTCTTTTGCCATTGGAATTTCCTCCTTAAAATTTACAATAGATAAATTGTCAAAGATATTCTAACAAATACGTATAAAAATATCAAGACTTTTTTGATAATTTATAGTCAATTAGTCTTTCTTAGCTCTTTCGCTGATGATTGACTCACTGATTGACTTAGGAACAGGCTCAAATCCGTCCGGCTCCATTGTATACTGTCCACGACCCTGTGTCTTTGAACGGAGGTCGTTGATATAACCAAACATTTCTGAAAGCGGTACTCTTGAGTTAATCTGCTTAGCACCGGATCTGTCTTCCATACCCTGAATCTGACCACGACGTGAGTTAAGGTCACCGATAACATCGCCCATATATTCCTCAGGAACGATAACAACAACCTTCATCATAGGCTCAAGGATGATTGGCTTAGCGCCCTTAGCAGCATCTTTGAATGCCATAGAACCTGCAATCTTGAATGCCATTTCTGATGAGTCAACCTCGTGATAAGAACCATCATAAAGCTCAACTCTAACATCAACAACATTGTAGCCTGCAAGGATACCGCTCTTCATAGCGCCCTGAATACCGGCATCAACAGCTGGGATATACTCCTTAGGAATAGCACCGCCGACGATCTGGTTAACAAACTCGTAACCCTTACCGATACCATTTTCGTCAAGGTTAGGCATAATACGAATCTTAACGTGACCGTACTGACCTGAACCACCTGACTGTCTCTTATACTTAAGATCTGACTGGCCTTCGCTCTGGATTGTTTCCTTATAAGAAACCTGAGGAGCACCAACATTTGCCTCAACCTTAAATTCACGAAGAAGACGGTCAACAATAATCTCAAGGTGAAGCTCACCCATACCGGCGATGATTGTCTGTCCTGTTTCTTCATCTGTATATGCTTTGAATGTTGGGTCTTCTTCTGCAAGCTTTGCAAGAGCAATACCCATCTTCTCCTGACCTGCCTTTGTCTTTGGCTCAATAGCAACGTTAATAACAGGATCAGGGAAATTCATTGATTCAAGAATAATCGGATGATTCTCATCACAAAGAGTATCACCTGTTGTTGTATTCTTGAGACCTACAGCTGCAGCAATATCACCTGCATAACAAACAGGGATATCTTCTCTGTGGTTAGCGTGCATCTGAAGGATTCTGCCCATTCTTTCTCTCTTATCCTTAACTGAATTGTAGCAAGGTGTACCTGCTTCAATCATACCGGAATAAACACGGAAGAAACAAATCTTACCTACGAATGGGTCAGTTGCAATCTTAAATGCAAGAGCTGCGAAAGGCTCATCATCAGATGAATGGCGAGCTTCTTCCTCTTCTGTGTCAGGATTAACGCCCTTGATTGACTCAACGTCTGTAGGAGCAGGCATATAATCAACAACAGCATCAAGGAGTGGCTGAACACCCATATTACGATAAGAAGTACCGCAGCAGATAGGAACCATATCATTTGCAATTGTTGAAGAACGGATGATTCTCTTGATATCAGCTACTGAGATAGCGTCCTCACCCTCTTCAAAATATTTCTCCATAAGCTCCTCGTCCTGTTCTGCAACATGTTCGATAAGCTCTGTTCTGTATTTTTCAGCAAGTTCCTTCATATCTTCAGGAATATCCTGAATCTCAAACTTCATACCCTTTTCTTTATCAGGATCGATATAGATAATAGCATGATTTTCAACAAGGTCAATGATGCCCTTGAAGGTATCCTCACTTCCGATTGGAAGCTGGATTGGAAGAGCATTACACTTGAAACGGTCTTTAACCATTTCCAATGCTCTGTAGAAATCGGCACCCATGATATCCATCTTATTAACATAGATCATTCTCGGTACCTTATATTCATCAGCCTGTCTCCAAACAGTTTCAGACTGCGGCTCAACACCGCCCTTTGCACAAAGAACAGTAACTGAACCGTCGAGTACACGAAGTGAACGCTGTACTTCTACTGTGAAGTCAACGTGACCCGGTGTATCTATAATATTGATTCTATGGTCTTTCCAGAAACAAGTTGTTGCAGCAGATGTGATTGTAATACCACGCTCCTGCTCCTGCTCCATCCAGTCCATTGTTGCAGAACCCTCGTGAGTCTCACCAATTTTGTGATTGATACCTGTGTAATACAGAATTCTCTCGGTGGTAGTTGTTTTACCTGCATCAATATGAGCCATAATACCAATATTTCTTGTCATTTCAAGAGATACTTTTCTTGGCATAATATCCTCCTATTAATATCTGAAATGAGCAAATGCTTTGTTTGCTTCTGCCATCTTGTGTGTATCGTCGCACTTCTTTACTGCGCCGCCGGTCTTATTTACTGCATCCATAATTTCAGCAGCAAGACGTTCCTTCATAGTTCTCTCTGAACGCTGACGCGAATAAAGAGTTATCCAACGAAGACCAAGTGTCTGTCTTCTCTCAGGACGAACCTCAAGAGGAACCTGATAAGTAGCACCGCCGATACGACGAGCCTTTACTTCGAGTACAGGCATTACATTTTCCATTGCAGCTTCAAAAGTCTCAAGTGGATCGTTGCCTGTCTTTTCTTTAACGATGTCAAATGCTCCGTAAACGATTTTCTGAGCGACACCCTTTTTTCCATCAAGCATAATGTTGTTGATCAGTCTTGTAACAAGTTTTGAGTTGTACAATGGATCAGGTAATACATCACGCTTAGCGATTTGACCTCTTCTTGGCATCTCGCTTCCCTCCTTCATAAATTTTCAATGAGTTCATAGGTACTCGGTTTTCCCGTGGAGTCAACAAAAGATCATATACGCTATTTATAATTAGGTATATAAACTATTGTTATTCCATAAGAAATAATTTCGGCTTACTTCTTAGCAGCCTTTGGTCTCTTTGCACCGTACTTTGAACGGCTCTGCATTCTGCCGTTTACGCCCTGTGTATCAAGAGTACCACGAATGATGTGGTAACGTACACCAGGAAGGTCCTTAACACGGCCGCCGCGAATCATAACAACAGAGTGCTCCTGAAGGTTATGACCAACGCCAGGAATGTAAGCAGAAACTTCAATTCCGTTTGTAAGACGAACTCTGGCAATCTTACGAAGAGCTGAGTTAGGCTTCTTAGGAGTAGCTGTTTTAACTGCTGTGCATACGCCGCGCTTCTGTGGAGAATTGTTATCATTCATAACATTCTTCTTTGTGTCAAGACTCTTTAAAAGTGCAGGTGTCTTTGACTTTTTCTCAATAGACTTACGACCTGTTCTTACGAGTTGGTTAAAGGTAGGCAATAGTTTATCTCCTTTCAAATCATATTTTATACGCAATGTGCGTATAAATCATACAACAATTATAAAAATTATTATATCATTTACACGCACATTTTGGAGCGAAAGTAATTTCGCCCCAAAATGTTGTGTTTTTCACCAAATAAATGCATAATGATTTGTTAAATATAAACAAACTCACACCCATGCAAATTAGCATTATACATTAATTCATTGTATTTGTCAACAGTTCCTGCAATTGTTCAAGATTTAAAATCTCGTCACTTCCCTCTGAAGAGAAATAGCTTGGAACAACATCAACCTTTCTGAATACATCCATACCTGTACCTGCAGGAACAAGCTTACCGATAATAACATTTTCCTTAAGACCGATAAGCGGATCGCTCTTGCCCTTAATAGCGGCATCGGTAAGAACTCTTGTTGTCTCCTGGAAGGATGCAGCTGAAAGGAATGAATCCGTAGCAAGAGAAGCCTTTGTAATACCCATAAGGATTGGAATATAGGTTGCCTTCTCAAGGTTCGTTTCACCGGCCTTGATTCTTGCATCAATCTTGGCATTTTCTTCGTCAACAGCAGCAACATCAACCATTGTACCTGAAACCAGGTCAGTACTACCTGCATTATCAACCGTACACTTTTTAAGCATCTGACGTACAATAACCTCGATATGCTTATCGTTGATATCAACACCCTGTGTACGGTATGCGAACTGTACCTCTTTGATAAGGTAGTTATAAACAGCCTCTTCACCGAGAATTGCCAGTACATCGTGTGGATTGACAGCACCCATTGTGAGCTCTGTACCCTTCTGAATATGAGCACCCTCAACAATGTTTTCGCAGAGACGTGCACCATAAGGAATGAGGTATTTTTTCTCTTCAGCAGTTTCACTGTTGAATACAACAACGTGACGGCTCTTCTTGATTTCCTCAAATCTTACATCACCCTCAATTTCAGAGAGAATAGCAAGCTGTTTCGGCTTTCTAGCCTCGAAGAGCTCCTCAACTCTAGGAAGACCCTGAGTGATATCAGCGCCACCGGCAACACCACCGGTATGGAAGGTTCTCATTGTAAGCTGAGTACCCGGCTCACCGATTGACTGAGCTGCGATAATACCAACTGCCTCACCGACCTGAACAGGCTCATTGAAGGCAAGGTTTGCACCATAGCACTTGCGGCATACACCGTGACGTGATTTACAAGTAATAAGTGAACGGATTTTAACAGACTCAATACCTGCATCAACAATGCGCTTAGCATCTTCAGCGGTCATCATTCTGTCAGTTTCCATAAGAACCTCGCCTGTATTCGGATCAATAACAGGCTCAACACAGAAACGACCCGTAAGTCTTTCCTCAAGCGGCTCAAGAACACGATTGCCGTCCATAATTTTTGAAACTACGATACCGTCATGGCAGCCGCAGTCATCATCACGGATGATAACATCCTGTGATACGTCAACAAGACGACGAGTAAGGTAACCTGAGTCAGCTGTACGAAGAGCTGTATCGGCAAGACCTTTACGAGCACCACGGGAAGAAATGAAGTATTCAAGAATATTAAGACCTTCACGGTAGTTCGCACGGATAGGAACCTCGATTGTCTTACCAGCTGTATTTGCGATAAGACCTCTCATACCTGCAAGCTGACGAAGCTGTGATGTACTACCACGAGCACCTGAGTCAACCATCATATGGATTGGGTTATGAGCACCGTCGAAGTTACTTGTAAGCTCATTGGAAACCTTGTTTGTACAATCCTCCCAAGCTTTGATTACTGCAGAAGAACGCTCCTCATTCGTAATAAGACCATAGTTGTAATTGTATGTGATTTCATCAACTCGCTTTTCAGCTTCAGTAAGGTAATCTTTCTTCTTTTCAGGAATAAGTGCGTCGATAACGGCTACTGTTGTACCTGAAATTGTTGAGTATTTATAGCCCTGATTCTTAATTGCATCGAGAACACCTGAAGCAATGGATACACCGTGAACATTAATACATCTTTCGGCGATCTGACCGAGCTGCTTTTTCTTAACAACAAATGAAATTTCAAGGTCAAATTCCTTTTCAGGATCATTTCTGTCAACAAAACCGAGATCCTGAGGAATAGGATTATTAAATATGATTCTGCCGATTGTGGTAACAATAAGTGCACTTCTTGTTACGCCGTTTTCTTCCTTTGTAACACGGATTTTAGCAGGTGAATGCATACCGAGAGAGCCCTCCTGATAAGCCATCATTGCTTCATCCTTGTCTCTGTAAATACTATAAGAACGATAGAAACCATATTTTTCGGTGAATTCTTCATCATCAATTTCGCAAAGAATATCAGCGTTAGGAACGAATTTTCTTGGGTCTTCAATTCCCTTATTGATTTCTGCCTTAACCTCGTTGAATGAAACCTCCTGTGTTCTTGCCTCATCTCTGAAAAACTTAGGCTGACCCTGCTCACCCTCTTTAATCATTGTTAAATAGTATGAACCGATAACCATATCCTGTGTAGGAACAGCAACAGGCTTACCATCTGAAGGCTTGAGGAGGTTATTGGCAGCGAGCATAAGCATTCTTGCCTCTGCCTGAGCCTCTGCTGAAAGAGGAACGTGAACAGCCATCTGGTCACCGTCGAAGTCAGCATTGAACGCTGTACAAGCAAGCGGATGAAGCTTGATTGCTCTGCCCTCAACAAGTACAGGCTCAAATGCCTGAATACCAAGTCTGTGAAGTGTAGGAGCACGGTTAAGCATAACAGGATGATCTCTGATTACAACCTCAAGAGAATCCCAAACAGCAGGATTAGATGCTCTTTCAACCATCTTTCTTGCTGATTTGATATTTGATGCAACACCGGTTTCCACAAGTCTCTTCATAACAAAAGGCTTGAAGAGCTCAATTGCCATTTCCTTAGGGAGACCGCACTGGTGCATCTTAAGCTCAGGACCAACAACGATAACAGAACGTCCTGAATAGTCAACACGCTTACCAAGTAAGTTCTGACGGAAACGTCCCTGCTTACCCTTAAGCATATCTGAAAGTGATTTAAGAGGTCTGTTGTTCGGACCTGTTACAGGTCTGCCGCGACGACCATTATCTATAAGAGCGTCAACGGATTCCTGAAGCATTCTTTTTTCATTTCTTACAATGATTTCAGGAGCACCGAGCTCAAGAAGTCTCTTAAGACGATTGTTACGATTAATAACACGTCTGTAAAGATCATTCAAATCTGATGTGGCAAATCTGCCGCCGTCCAGCTGTACCATAGGACGGATATCCGGAGGAATTACAGGGATAGCATCAAGGATCATCCACTCAAGCTTGTTGCCGCTGTGATAGAAAGCATCAACAACATCAAGTCTCTTGAGGAGTCTGACTCTCTTCTGTCCTGTTGCACCCTCAAGCTCAGCAGTAAGCTCTTCACGAAGCTGAGCTACATCAATGCTCTGAAGAAGCTCCTTGATTGCTTCAGCACCCATACCTGCCTTGAAGTCATCTTCATATCTCTCACGCATTTCTGCATATTCTTTTTCATTCAGAATCTGCATTTTCTCAAGAGGGGTATCACCCGGATCGGTTACAATATAAAGTGCGAAATAAAGCACCTTTTCAAGATATCTTGGGCTGATATCAAGAACAAGACCGAGACGGCTCGGAATACCCTTGAAATACCAGATATGTGATACAGGGGCTGCAAGCTCAATATGACCCATACGTTCACGGCGTACCTTTGCACGTGTAATCTCAACACCACAGCGCTCGCAGACCTTGCCCTTATAACGGACTCTCTTATACTTTCCGCAGTGACATTCCCAGTCCTTCATAGGACCGAAAATTCTTTCGCAGAAAAGGCCGTCACGTTCCGGCTTAAGAGTTCTGTAATTTATTGTTTCCGGCTTTGTTACTTCACCGTAAGACCACTCACGAATCTTTTCCGGAGAAGCGAGACCGATTTTTATAGAACTGAATTCATTTTCATAATTATCCATTTGGAAGCACACTCCTTTTTATTATTTATGTTAGCGGAAGTCGTATCAGATTATTTATTCTTCGTCTTCGTAATTATCACTGAATGTATCAGCAAACAAATCGGAGAACTCATCTGACTGACCTGCTTCCTCATTCTGACCGTCGGCATCTTCAACGCCGTAGCCTTCCTGTCCTTCAAAATCATTTACAGTTGTAAATGCCTGAGCGTCAATCGGCTGAATGCCTGTTCCGTCATCAAGATCCTGCTTAAGCTCAACCTCATTGCCCTCGCTGTCCAGTACCACTGTATCAAGACCGAGTGCCTGAAGCTCCTTGAAGAGAACCTTGAAAGATTCAGGAGTACCGGCTGTCGGAATATTTTCGCCCTTAACGATTGACTCGTAAGTTCTTACACGGCCCACAACGTCATCTGACTTGATTGTGATGATTTCCTGAAGAGTATAGGCAGCACCATAAGCCTCGAGTGCCCAAACTTCCATTTCACCGAAACGCTGTCCGCCGAACTGAGCTTTACCGCCGAGCGGCTGCTGAGTTACAAGGCTGTAAGGACCTGTTGAACGAGCGTGAATCTTATCATCAACAAGGTGATGGAGCTTAAGATAATACATATAACCAACAGTAATTCTGTTGTCGAACTTCTCACCTGTACGTCCGTCAATCAGCTCTGTCTTACCATCGAATACCTTGTTACCGTTTTCATCAATATAGTAACCGATATCAGCAAGCTCAAGACAATCACGGATATCCTGCTCGTGCGCACCGTCGAATACAGGTGTCATCATCTTCCAGCCAAGTGCCATTGCAGCATAGCCGAGATGAACCTCAAGCACCTGACCGATGTTCATACGTGAAGGTACACCGAGAGGGTTAAGAACGATGTCAAGCGGTCTGCCGTCAGGAAGGAATGGCATATCCTCCTGCGGAAGAATTCTTGAAACAACGCCCTTGTTACCGTGACGACCTGCCATCTTATCGCCGACCTGAATCTTACGCTTCTGAGCAATGTATACTCTTACTACCTTATTGACACCGGGTGAAAGCTCATCACTGTTGGCACGTGTAAATACCTTAACGTCTACTACGATACCGTATTCACCGTGAGGAACACGCATGGAGGTATCTCTTACCTCTCTTGCCTTTTCACCAAAGATTGCACGGAGAAGTCTTTCCTCTGCAGTAAGCTCTGTTTCACCCTTAGGTGTAACCTTACCTACAAGGATATCGCCTGAATGAACCTCAGCACCTACACGGATAACACCGTCAGCATCAAGGTCCTTAAGAGCATCCTCACCAACGTTAGGAATATCTCTTGTGATTTCCTCAGGACCGAGCTTTGTATCACGTGACTCAACCTCATGCTCTTCTATATGAATAGATGTATAAACATCATCACGAACAATCTTTTCATTAATAAGAACCGCATCCTCGTAGTTATAACCTTCCCAAGTCATAAATCCGATAAGTGCATTCTTACCGAGTGAAATCTCACCATTGCAGGTTGCAGGACCATCGGCAATTACCTGTCCGTCCTCAACTGTCTGATGAAGGGAAACGATCGGACGCTGGTTGATACAGGTTCCCTGGTTGGAGCCTGAGAACTTAACAAGCTCATACTTGTCAACCTCTTTGTCCTTCGTTGTAATTTCAATTACGTCAGCATCAACTGCTGTAACTGTACCGCCGCGCTTGGCAATAACAACTACACCTGAGTCATAAGCTGCTTTATATTCCATACCTGTTCCGACAACCGGAGCAACTGTTTTAAGAAGAGGCACTGCCTGACGCTGCATGTTCGCACCCATAAGAGCACGGTTTGCGTCATCGTTTTCAAGGAACGGAATCATTGCTGTAGCAACGGATACTACCATCTTAGGTGATACGTCCATATAGTCAACCTTTTCAGGCTCAAGAGTCATGAACTCATCACGGTAACGGCAGGTTACCCTCTGGTTTGCAAATCTGCCGTTTTCATCAAGCGGCTCATTTGCCTGAGCAACAACATAGCTGTCCTCAACATCAGCGGTCATATATACAACCTCATCTGTAACTACGCCTGTCTCCTTATCAACTTTACGGTAAGGAGCCTCAATGAAGCCGTATTCATTAAGACGGCTGTAGCAAGCAAGGTAAGAAATAAGACCGATGTTAGGTCCTTCAGGGGTCTCGATAGGACACATTCTTCCGTAGTGGGTATAATGTACGTCTCGAACCTCGAAGCCTGCACGGTCTCTTGAAAGACCGCCTGGACCAAGTGCTGAAAGTCTTCTCTTATGTGTAAGCTCAGCAAGCGGATTGTTCTGGTCCATAAACTGTGAAAGAGGTGATGAACCGAAGAATTCCTTGATAGCAGCAACAACAGGTCTGATATTGATAAGAGCCTGCGGAGTGATAGACTCCTCATCATCCTGTGCCTGAAGAGTCATTCTTTCACGGATAACTCTTTCCATTCTTGTGAAACCGATTCTTACCTGATTCTGAAGAAGCTCACCTACTGCACGGATTCTTCTGTTTCCAAGATGATCGATATCATCAAGGGAACCAACACCGAAAGCAAGGTTAATAAGATAAGATACAGTAGCGAAAATATCGTCTATTATAATATGTTTAGGGATAAGGTCATCTGCTCTGAACTCAATTTCCTCTTTAAGAGCAGCCTCATCATCGCCGCACTTTTCAAGAATTTCTGAGAGAACTCTGTATGAAACCTTTTCATTGATACCGAAAGGCTTGCAGTCAAAATCAATATAAGCATTGATATCAACCATACCGTTTGAAGCAATCTTGATTTCTCTGCCGTCAACATCGATATATGCAAACATAACACCTGCATTCTCAATTTCAACAGCCTTTTCAGGAGTAATCTTTTCGCCTGCATCTGCAAGGAATTCACCCTGAGGAGAAATGATTGGCTGAGTAAGAGTCTGATTTGTAAGTCTGTCGCTTATAGCAAGCTTTTTATTGTACTTATATCTGCCGACTCTTGAAAGGTCATATCTGTGTGCATCAAAGAATAAGCCGTCAAGATGAGCCTGTGCAGTCTCAAGTGTAGGAGGCTCGCCCGGACGCAGCTTCTTGTAAACCTCAAGAAGTGCCTCCTCCTTATTCTTTGTTGTATCCTTCTCAATTGTAGCAAGAATTCTCTCGTCCTCACCAAAATAATCAATGATTTCCTGATCAGTGCCGAGACCTAATGCTCTGAGGAAAGTTGTAATATAAATTTTTCTGTTCTTGTCAATACGAACGTAGAAAAGATCATTGGCATCCGTTTCATACTCAAGCCAAGCACCGCGGTTCGGAATTACAGTATTTGTAAATAATTCCTTACCTGTCTTATCGTGGTCCATATTGTAATACACACCCGGTGAACGAACAAGCTGAGATACGATACATCTTTCAGCACCGTTGATAACGAACGTACCTGCATCGGTCATCCAAGGGAAATCACCCATAAACACAGTGTTTTCCTTAACCTCGCCTGTCTCCTTGTTCATAAGTCTTGCTCTTACCTTTAAAGGCTTTGCATAAGTCACGTCACGTGCTTTGCACTGAGCAATCGTGTATTTAGGCTCATCGTCCATTGAAAAATCGATGAAGTCCAGTACAAGGTTTCCTGTGTAATCGGTGATTGAGCCGATATCCCTGAACACCTCTTTAAGACCTTCATCAAGGAACCATTGGTATGAGCTTTTCTGAACCTCAATCAGATTAGGCATCTGCATAACCTCATTGATTTTTGCAAAGTTCTTTCGAGTGGTCGTACCGAGCTGGGTATCCTTCACATTTACCATAAGAGTCACTCCAATCTAAATTTATGTAAAAACGGCATATTTTCGCTTATTTCCGACAGAAAAGCTACTGCTTTTTGTTTCGGATTCTTTCAGGAACAATTCCCATATGAGCATAAATTTCCATTTTAGATGTCCTATAACTGTCTCTTATACACATCTCCGAGCCCACGAGACTAAGGCGAATCTCG
>ERZ1026947.952-NODE-952-length-13394-cov-4.271385_pt1 | contig 13394 bp, 23 predicted proteins | sample MGYA00519568_ERZ1026947 | MGnify/ENA primary metagenome ERZ1026947 (study PRJEB26926, sample SAMN06164744) | human gut metagenome | biome: ENVO:00009003; feature: ENVO:2100002; material: ENVO:00002003 | host: Homo sapiens | place: USA | collected 2012 ...
GTGGGCTCGGAGATGTGTATAAGAGACAGTTTATCAACCATCTGCTGAGCTGCACCAAAACACTCACGCGCCTGATCGCGCGTCGTGGCGCACGAATAGACCTCTGCGCCGGCTTCGCCGTCTGCAAAGAGCATATACAGACCGATCCCCGCAAGAAGCGTTGTTTTACCATTTTTTCGCGCAACCTCCAGATAGAATTCCTTGAACCGCCGATACCCGTTCGCCGAACGGCGGAAGCCGAACACGTTCCACAGCACGAACTGCTGCCACGGCTCCAGCGTGATCGGCCGGCCGGCCCATTCGCCTTTAATATGCCTCAACGATTGGATGAAGTTGATGCACCGCTCTGCGGCACGAGCATCGAAATACCATCCTTTTTCGATGGCCTGATCCAAATCCCGGTAATACCGCTCAACAGCCTGACGAATATACTTGCATACTACGACGCGGCCGGCCATAACGTCGGCGGCATACTGTTCGGCCGGGTGTATTTTCTTCTCTCTTGTCATTTGAAAAACTCTGCAAACTGATCTTCTTCCTTCTTCGACTCGTCTTTCTTGCCGCCCGCGGTCGCATCGAAACTCCGACGGGAAACGGGCGACAATCCGAACTGCGCCCCGATCTTATTGACCGTGTCCAGCGAATCCTTGAACATTTTGGCCGCAGGGTGAAGAGTGCGCGTCACACCCTTGTCGGAAACAGACTCAACAAAATAGCCGTACTGCGCAATATCATCGTTCGCCGCGATCAAATTCGCGTAGGCCGCCGCATACGCCGCCAGCAGAGGCAGATCGAGTTTCGTCAGAACCTTCCACGAAATCAACATCTTTGACGTGGTGTTGTATATCTTGCGAGCCTCGTCCGTAAGCCACGACGGCGGCGTGGTTTTGGTTATCGGCTTGCAAACTCCCGCAGCGGCAGGCGCGGTGCCTTGCACCCGGCATTTTTTCAACGTTCCCTGCAGGGCTTTTTTTTCATCGGGTATCGGTTTTCTTCCCATATATTTCACTCAAAAAGTTTTCAAATTTTGGACGTGTGTGCAGAAGATTGTGGGGGCGGTTGTGTTTCGGTCAGGTCACAGCGATCTGCACCCCCTACCCCTCCGCATTGTATTTCAACTTCTTACAACGTTATGGCAGCATACAATCCAATCGTCAATCGAGACAATTTATGACACAACACAGTATCATATAAAGCACGGAAGTAATTATATATACACACCTTACCTCGTAACCTGCTGCTGTTGCTTTATTGCTTTTTCAACCAATTTCGACGGTGAGTTACGCAACAGCATTCGGGCATGTACTTCCTGAGCATAGATGCGCGTCGTATTCGTCGTCGTATGCCCCAACATATCTCGCACCGTCTCCAAGTCCGCTCCGGCCTCAACCATCATCGAAGCGCAAGTATGACGTAAAGAGTGTGCCGTAATGTCGGGTCGGTTAATTCCTATCGCGGATAAGCGCTCATGCACTATCTGACTGATGGAAGTACGCAAAAGCCGCTGCGGCACCTTCCGATTCTCTCCGACAAACAGCGCATCGCCAGACTTCAAATCCCGATCTGCAATATAATCAGTGAACAATTCGACAATGCTATCCGGCAAAGCCATAGCCTCAACCTTCTCATGCCGGCCCTTGCGTTGGATATACAAGATCGGAATACCCTCGTCCGTTCGGTTGAAATCTTCTATGTTGATTCGCTCTACCTCGCAAGTGCGAAGCGCCAACAACAACATCAATGCAATCATCAATTTATCGCGCCGCCCTTTGCGAGTCGAGACATCAATCGAATCGAGCAAGCGGGCAGCGTCGCTCGCAGTCAGCCGGCCCTTGCGATGCCCTTTGTAGCGTACAGAAGATCGTATGCCGTCCCCAATACTATCATAATATCCGCGCTGGTCGCAGTATTTATAAAACAGCCTGACCGCTGTCACATAGCTATCAACGGTTAGCGCGGTCTTGCCCTGCGACTCCAAATCCTGTTTATAGTTAAGCAGATCAACGCGGCGCGGCATGCGCGGGTCACAACCGCGCCCATGCAACCAACGAAACCATAGCTGCACCTTCGTACCGTAACTTCGACGAGTTGTAGCCATTACGTCGATGTTCGCCAACCATTCGATAATAATCTGATTGATCGTTGCACTCGTTTTCATAATTTCGATTTATGGGCTTCTGCGCCGCTCTTCCTATTGTGGCATTTGGCGCATAGGCTTTGCAGGTTGTTCATGTCCATTGGCGCGCCTCCCTCATTAATCGGCACAATATGATCGACTACCGTAGCGGGAGTAACAACGCCGCGCCGCCGGCACTCTTCACAAAGCGGCTCCGCATTCAATTTTTGTTGCCGCAGGCGTCGCCAGCGGGTAGATCGGTAGAAATCACCGTTATCATGCAAACGGCGACCTTGAACTATGCGCGGCGGAAGATAGCCGCGCCGTGTCGGCTTTGGAATAGTCGGCATATTTATTTCTTGTCTGTTTCATCCAGTGCTGCAATCAGGGCGTCGGCAATCATAACGGAGCTTTTTGCAACGATTCCCGGAATACTATTGTCACCATTGAAGCCATTACCTGCGGCCAGATATCCGGATATTTGACCCTGCATTGCCTGCCCAGCGTACACCCGCCGCCAGTACTCCCGGTCAACTGGTAAGGATTCCTTACAAGTTGGGTTATCAACTGTCAACTTTTCTTTGACAGTTGGTCCGTACTCTCCCCGCGCCAGCTTCTCGGCGTAGTTGTCGTCACGCATCATAAGGGTGGTCGCCCCAATCGAATAGGATTCTTTTCCCTCTTTAGTGAAAGTCACAAACGATTCGGAATTATCTCCTTTATCTATCAAGGCTATAATTGGAAACTGACTCGATTTTCGGTCGAAACACAATATGCGAACTGGTTCCGAAAGGTCTGTACACACCGGCGCGCCTGCTTTGGCGGCCGCTAAATCGAAATTCTTCATTTCTTCTTGGTTTTAAAATATTCTACAATTTCCTCGGCGGTGGCCTTACGGAAGCCGCACTCTTCGCAATAGGTATAACAACCTACATTGCCAGCTTCACGCTCAGCAGCAGTGGTCATGCAGCCGTCAAAGTCATTGTACATTGATAACGCCCAATCTTCGCCGTTAGTGAACCATTGCTCCCGGTCGTTCTCGTCGTTCATTGCGGCCAGTGCCTTGAACAGCTCGACATTCTCGCCGCAATCGTAGCTCGGACTGTGCTTCTTGGCATTTTCGGCCTTGAACTGACCGATGCTGTATTGGGTGTCCTCGCCATAGTCGCATATCCCGTGTACCTCATAAGCTATTTTAAGCCGATCAATCCCTCTGCAATGCAGAGTGTTCCAGCCGTCGAACAGAGAGCATGGACAGACATAATACCCGATTCCCTTCAACCATTCAGTCAGTTCTTTTCGCTTGTCCATATCCTCGACACGGACAAAGCACGGTGTTGTGAACTTCATACTATTTCACCAACTCAAATTCGTAAACCACGACCCACGGATTCGATTCCCACGTACCCCGGCCGGAAACCTTATTGATCAACAAAGCGAAGGCTTGCTTCGCAGTAGGGAAATCGTCGATAATTCGACCCTCGTTATCACGGAAGTAATAGCGGTCATTCAGATGCTGAATTCCTTCTTTCAGACAATCGTCGGCTGAAATATCCTGCAACCGCTCGCACCTGATTCGCGCGATGCGGATTTGGTGGGGCATATACTCGGCTTTGACGAACATTTTGTTAATCCACCCTGCGTGATTTGTTATATCGCTCCCGTCTGCAAACTCATTATACCAAATTCCGTTTTCCCACTTACTCTCATCATAAGTTGAAAAATAGTTTTGCGCCACGGCCACAACCTCGCCGACCTTGTATTTGGTCTTATAGTGATATCCCCCATCATGCAATCTTACGCCGTTGCCACAATACTTGCAATATATACCGCCTGTGTCTCGATCTACTACCAAAGACATAGGCTCATCCGACCAATTGGCACCCCAACAATTTTTGTGTACGGTGGCGCAATCTTTCGGCATTGGGTCAATCAACCGCCTCGTCATGATATTTCGGCCCTCGATAACCGCATCCGTCAGTCCGTAGCGGTCGTTAAACATTATCTTCTGCATGGCTCTGCGGTTTTAATCCGTTCAGTCTGTCTATCTCGGCGGCGATAAGAGCACCGGCCTCGGCAAGGAGGTTGACCGCCTCTACATTTTTGGAAGGGCGTCCGGAAAATTCAACCAGCATTTCTGCGCGCGCAACCATGTTGCATGCCCCCTCCAACTTGCCGCGTGAGGCAAATATTTTAGCGCGCTCCTCCGCAATCAGTTCGATTCCTATTTTCATGGGATTCTATTTCTTTTTTGAGTTCTTCGATTGATTTTCTGACCCGTTCGTGCATCTCCACGGCGCGATACCCAAGCCAAACAGTGACGATTCCGAGAATTGAAAGCAACACCCACGCTATAATTTCAGTCTTCATTTTTTATAGCCGTTAGACACTATCCATTCGATTCGATCTGCAAGAAGATCGATAAGGCTATGGTTAAAGGCATAACCGAAATCTTCGTCCCCTAAAATTTGACCGAATTCGAATCTCCACACCCCCTCATTTCCCATTTTTTCAAGGCAAGGGTTACACGTGTCCGGGCCAATATCAATGGGCTTAATCATCCCCAGCAGGTCGGCGACCGTGAAGGCGGGGACATAGTAATTCGGGTACTTATTGTGCAGAACGCGCCTTGTTTCCTTATCTGTGTTCCATATCTTCAATCGGGCGCAATCTTCGTCCATTTCCCATACCATGCTCGCCTTCTCCGCGGGCACTCCCAGCTCGATCAGCCGCTTCGACTGCTCGATGCTCGTTACTTGGTCTTTCATCTTCTATAGTTTTTTAATTCAATACTTTTTCGTATGGTTCTCGTATTCATTTATCGTTTCAAATATCTGCAAGGCTACCTGCGGGACTATGGCGTTTCCGTAGGCTTTAATCGATTCCCGCACCCAGCGAGGAAAGGTAATACCGTCCAGTCCATCGGGAAAGACATCATCTCGGCAACATAAAGGGGATTGAGACGGGAACGATTCAAACGTTGTTCGTGCGAAAGTTTTACGATCTCTTTGACAAGCCCGCTTTTCCGTCTCGCTTGCGACTCCGGCAGCGAGCTGTTCGTTGCGTCGTTTACCGTAGGAGTCGGTAACAACCCTGTCGGCATCGGCACAGTCCGTTCTTTCACGCATTGCTTCAAACCCTGCGTCTGCACAGTAGGCAACAAACCAGCATCTGTCCCTTCGGTGGGGAGCACCGACACCGCAAGCCGGTATAATGTACGGTTGAACCGCATATCCTGCCGCCTCCAAGTCAGAGCACACCTCGTCGAAGACCATTCCTTCCGACCAATTAACAATTCCGAAAACATTCTCGCCCACGACCCATCGAGGTCGAACAGTCCGAATAACCCGCAACATTTCCGGCCACAGGTAACGCTCGTCCTCCGTGCCTTTGCGCTTGCCTGCGAGCGAGAACGGCTGGCAGGGGAAACCGCCTGTAAGGACGTCAATTCGTCCTCGCCAAATAGTAAAGTCTGTCGTGCGTATGTCTGCATACTGTTCTGCATTAGGGAAATGATATTTTAAAATCCGGCGGCAGAAAGGATCGATTTCGCAGTTGAAAGAGTTTGTCCAACCGGCCCACTCTGCCGCAAGGTCGAAACCGCCGATGCCCGAAAAAAGTGAAGCGTGCGTCATGGTCATTCGCATAATCCGTAAAAGCTCATGCAACTGGTCGCTGTATCGTCGTCGAATAGGCTGCCCGTCGCATTCTGCCATTGGACGTAGCGCACGACATCATGAATCGTCGGATATTTCTCTCCGCTGGTGATTGCGTGGGACGGTATTTTGTCCGGGCCGAAAAACGACGAATGCAACTCCGTTTCAAGTGCGGCGATCTGTTCGATGCGCTCCGGGTTCTGGCGCGATATGTTGAGAATATCCCGCTGATTCGCCATCACACACGGCCAGCAGCCGACACGCTTGTAGCCCATGCGGTAGAGCGGGTTTGGCTCCAAACCTGCGTCGAGGATGTAATCGATCACCTGCTGCGCCGACCAGTCGAACACGGGCCGCAGAAGATCATCAGCGAATTTCTCTCGAAATGCCCGTACCTCCTTACCCCGATAGGTGTGCGTCTTCGGTTTACCCGCTTTATCGTAGCCGTAAGGCTCAAAATAGTACTTGAAGTACGTGCATTGCGCCTGCATCTTGGCTCGGCTGGCCGATTCTGCCGCCCGGATGCCCTGAATCATCAGCATATTGTCCTGAATCTTGTCCAGTACGTAGTCGATGCAGGGCTTTGTCTTCAATTCCTGCGTGCAGAACCGCGCCCGCGTCGAAGGCCAACGCTTTTTGTGCCGGGCAAGATCGACCATACCGTCGTACTTCTTAGACTTGAGCGTCACCAAATCCAAGTGGAGTTTATCCGCGATCCGGTTGATGTATTCGTAGGTCAGCGGATGTTCCCAGCCCGTATCGCAGAATACGGTCGTGAAGTTCTTGGTGATATGCTCGCGGGTCCAAAGAAGCGCCGCAAGGCTATCTTTACCACCCGAAAAGGTAACTATGACTTTCATACTTGGTACTCGTTAAATAATTTTTGTTGCATTTGATGAGCGATAAGCCTATTCTTGGCTGCTTCGTAATAGTCGTGGTCCAACTCTATACCAGTCATTTCAAAACCCAAATCCTCGCAAGCAATGCAGATCGATCCGCTGCCGAGGTGAGTATCGAGAATCTTGTTGCCCGGCTTGGCATAATTGGCAAGCAACCATTTGTAGAGCGCCACCGGCTTTTGGGTGGGATGGATGCGGCGCTCATTCAAAGCCTTGTTCTCTTGTTGAATTCGACCTTCTACCACCGATTTGCCCTGACACATCCAGTTCCACATGAAGGCGAACAGTCGAACCGTATCGATCAGACTGCAATAAGCGATTTCGCAATCCGAAAAAGAACTCCGCCCGTTTACCTTATCCCAAACAATACGACCAGCCCCGAACGGGAAGCGAAAATAGTTGCACCCCCAAATAATTTGCGCTTTCGACACACGCATCAATTCAACGAAGTAGTCATTCTCTGGAATGGTCCAATGCTTCACCTCATAGAATGGTCGTTTGACGCCCTTCGAGGATTTGGAAGCCCCGTAATAACCAAGTTTATTCGGACCGTCAAAATACGGCGGGTCAACAATCGCCAGATCGAACGAATTGTCCGCCATGTCCCGCAGAATATCCATACAATCGGCGTTGAACAGTGTGATATTACCAAATTGATCTTTCATCCTCATTGCTCGTTAAAGTTTAACCGAGGGGAACGGCGGGAATGCAAAATCTTATTGACCCGTTCGATCTCATCGTCAATCTCTCGTTCCAGACGTTTGCTGTCGGTCAGGGCTGCTGACGACCGGGTGCGGAAATACTCCTTCTGTTTGGAGCGCATGCGTTCGACTTTGTGAAAGAATTCTTGCGGAGTCATTTGGGTATTCGGTAATGAAGTTTTTTACCCGGACCGAAACGGCGGTCCAATACTTCGCGTATCAGAAGCAAGCGCTTCGGCTCCTCCATGAATGCCATGAGGGACTTATCCGCCACTGTGACATGAATCGTATCGCCTTCTGCATACAATCCCCGGAATAAACTCAGCATCAGCGTACAATCCTCGTCACCCGCAGCACCGGCAACCGCATTGTACACTTCGCGCCAAGTGTCTGCTATGCCCGCAGGACATTTTTCGGCATTCTCGTCCGGTTTCCAGAATTTAAGCGCTGCGGCCCGGTTCTTTATCGCGTTGCCGTTGGCGTCTACCCAGCCGGTTTTTTCGTAGTAAGCCACGAAACGTTCGAGTTCCGGAAACGGATTGAGCAGTTTTTTATCGAACAAAAGAATTTTCAAAAAAATCTCTCTCTCTTCCCCGCGCAATTCAGAAACAGAAATAGAATTAGATTTAGAATCAGATTTAAGATTAGAATAAGAATCAGAATAATATTTAATAGGGTTTCCGTTTTTTGCGTTCGGTTTTTCATCGACCTTCGTATTTCCGTTCGGTTCTTCCGAAAACCGTTCGCTTTCGTCTGAAACCGTTCGGTTATTTTCCGAACCGTTCGGTTTTGACGAGGGACGTCCGCCGCGGGCGCCGTTCTCCCTGTTCTTATCGCACTTGGCCTGATATTTCTCCGAATTGGAATCCAAAGACGATTTGATAAAGCCGAAGCACATTTGGGTAACCATATCCATATCGGGCAGCTCTTCGCCCGTAGAATACGCGAATATGGCCGTCAGCAGATCGCCCCGCTGCTCCCTGCTCAGCATCTTGATCTGCGGAAAAAAGTCGTTCCGCAGAATGAAGGTATCTATCTTTTTCTTAGCCATCTTACTTTCGATGTTCTTGCTGGTGACACTCGGCGCAGAGTGTTATGAGTTTGTCCAAATAATCGGCTTCGCGGCCGACTATCGACCGGCCCTTTTCGTCGTAATAGGTCGTATGGTGCACTTCCAGACTAACTGTCCCGCCGCACTTACGGCACCGGTGCCCGTCGCGGTTTCTCACCTGCCGGGCCACGTTCTCCCAATAGGGAGAGCGCAGCTGCAGCCGGTAGTTGGACGGACGTCCCCGCTTATGCTGAAGGCGCGTCATTTTCCTCCTTGATCTTGTAGAGCACAACCGATTCGACCTCTTCGGCGATAAGGCGTGTTACCGCCTCAGCATCGAGTATCGTATCACGGTCCACGACCGTGCGTGTGCGTTCGATCGGGACGACGGTTCCTGTGTCTTCATCCACGAAATCTTCTGTGAAGCGCCAGATCGCCGAGGCGGCCAGTTTGCGGCCCTCCAGCGCCTTCGCGCCCTTCTTGGTAACCTTCACCTCTTCGAAGGTATCGGAGGGCGTGAAATCGCATCCGAACATCCGGATAAATACCTCCTGATTCTTGGTCTGACGCGAGAACAGGTTGCCCTGATCGTTCGACGGAATCGGGCAGACTTTGGCGAGGATGAATTTACCGCCGGCATAGGTATAATGCAGGTAGTTGCCGTCAACGGCGATCCGCAGCGAGCTGTCAGCTTCCAGCGGTTCGTATACAGTTCCATCCTTGATGAGCCGGATTTTGTCGTTTACTTTCTGGGTGATGCTCTGGATCACTTCTCGCTGCGCCTTGATCTTCTCTTTCAGGCGGGCGTCCTCGGCCAGCAGTTCGTCCAGAGCGGCCTGCTCGGCCGGTTTGTCGTTTTCCAGCAGCGAAGTGTATTCCCCGCGGTAAATCTCGATCTCCTTCTCGTCGAGCCAACGCTGGGCACTCTCTTTCGTCGGTTCTGCAATCAACCGGTCCATAGCCAGTTTGACAGCCTCATCCAGCGTTTCGCCGCCGAAATTCAACTCACGCGGGTACGCTTCGTACTGTTCGGGAATTTTGTACTCCGGATGTTCCGGACGGTAATTCTTGTCGCTCATAATCTTGCGGTTTGTTGTTTGAAAAATCTTGTTAAAGTCCTGTAATCGTTGTCGGTGAGTTTCACCGTGGCGTGACGCTCCTGCTCCAGTTTCTCGACCACCGGCAGTCCGTATCGTTCGATAAGGCCGAGACGATAGTTCTTTTCGTTGCCGTCCTTCATGCGGTTGCATTCCCGGCATTGGGCATTCACGTTGTAAATGTTCCACCGCGTTGCCGTGTGTGTCCGCGGGATGTAGTGACCGGCGTCGCACGTCGAGAAGGTAATCGGCCGACCGCAGCTGATGCACCGGCCCGTTCCGTCCCGGCAATCACGGCGGCGGATGTATGCACTGAACACCCGGTCGAGTATTTCCCTTGTCCGACTCATGCTTCAGGCAGGTATTGCGGCAACAGCTCCGATTTGATATAATCGGGCAGCTTGCACTGGATGATCCCGTAGGCGCCGGATTCCGCTTTGGCATCGAAGCCCGGCCACGTATTCGCGTCCATGCACTTTTTGACGATGTCCATCGCCTGCGCGTACTTATACTTTCCGACTTGCAAATCTTCGGCATCCCAGTAGAATACCGCGACCTGAAACGGAAGCGTCGTCTGCGCCATGATCATCAGCGTCGCCGTGAATTTGCGGCCCGTCACCTCGCTGGCGACCTTCAGGTACATTCCTTCGGCCAACTCGTAGCGGAACTTCGCACAGTCGCGCATAAACGCCTCAACAGAAGTAGCGCAGGTGGTTTTTACCGAAAGGATCGCGTTTATGCCGAAATTTTCCTCCAGCAGCAGGCCGTCAGGCCGTATCTTCACCTTCAAGCCTGTAGACGGATCGGTGCCGTACATCGATGTTTCGGTTTTGACGTACCGCATCAACTTGGGAAGGATGCCGCCGCCGTAGGTCTTATAAGCGGTCTTCACAACCCGAATGATATTGTAGTGCTCATCGCCGATAATCGTATATCCCGCCTTTTTCGCCTGCATTTCGAGGTCGGCAACCATATCCCTCAACGCTTGAATCTTCAGCGTCGAAAGGACCGCGTACTGCGGAATGGAGAGCAAATCGCAATACCAGCCGATAAGATTACGGCACCCTTCGATCGTGCCCCGATTGTTTTTGGGTTCGACGACGACCTTTTCGAACTTCGCAGGTTCCAATATCGCCTGATGGCAGAAGGTCCCCAGCTCGAAGTGATCGGTGTTGCGGGGTTTGATCTCCTCGTTCCGGGCGATCAGGTAGTGCCGCGGAGACTTCAGGGCCTCTTTCAGAAGCGACGAACTTTCGCCCGGATGCGCGAGATACTTTTCCATTCTGTCGTTCACTGCCCTGCCTTTCACGCTCAAAGCGTAATTATGAACCTTTCTCGGCTTTTCGGGCAGCATCGGAATCCGGTGCAGAAACTCCTCGAAAGGCGTATAATCCTCCCGGTCGAACTGAAGCGGGAAAAGCTCCTCCGCTACAGTCGCACCGGTCAGATCGGATATGTCAAACCCGTAGTCCATCACTATTTTTTCAGGATAAGCCGTTTAACACTCCAGTTGTCTGATTTGTAGCTGTTCGACACATTCTTTTTCTTGCCGAGGTAAGTAATTTCGAAAGCATCGCCCGGCTTGATCGAAGCCTGAAAGGATTCGAAAATACCTACGAGCCGACGCGAACCGTTGCGCACAGCACGCAACTCGCCGTTGATATTCTCGGCAAACTGGGCGACCAAAAGTTCACGCGACTCGCCCGATTCCATTTCAACGACATTTTCCATATTCAGCCCCACAAAGAACAGGCGGCGCGTCTCCCCCTCCTTTTCTGGAGTCCAGTATTCACCCGACATTTCTACGGGTTCGGCCTCGGCTTTCGAGAGGTCCGGAAGGTTGCGGAAATCTACCGTCACTACGGCATTCGTGTTTGCATTTTCCATGATTTGAAATTTTTATTGGTTAAACAATCAGTGTGAGGAGGGCGGGATTCGAACCCGCAACCGTTGCAATCGGTTTCATATGATGAGTAAGCGCGGACTCTTGTGGGCTTTATTTCCGGGTTTATCCCACTCGTGCCGGACACGTGCCGCTTTATATCTGCGAATAAATGAGCTTGGGTCCCATCCCTAACGCTCTCGGTTATCCATCATCATATGGCGTATGCCATTCCGCCACCTCCCCGACTGCCCCATATCGTGGGGCGGACGGCTAAAATTTATGTCAGATGTTGTGCAATCTCCTTTTGTGGGCCTCGTAAAACGCATTGAGTACGGCCGGAAGTCCCGTTAGCTTCTCATCGTATTCGACATCGTAGGCCGCAATCACTTCATAGCTTTCATTCAGCTCCCCGTACGACTCGACGTGTCCGGCGTAACTGTCCCCGCCTTCCTTTTCGATCCATTCGTAATGGTGTCTGACATCGACATCCCACGGACCGAGACACACACCAAGATCAGCGCTGGTGAAAACTGCTCCGTCTATATCGCTACGCGGATCGCGTCTTACCGCCTCAATCACGCTTCGCCAGAAGGATTCAAGGCTCGACTGGCGCAGGCATACCTCTGCGGCCGTTCTCGATCCGCGCGGACACCCGTTGATGAACTGGCTTTTGTAATCGCCCAAAACTTCCGGGCTGTTCATGGAGCTGGATATGTTCGTATAGGATTCCATTCCCTTAGCGATAAAGTCTGAAGGTTCTCATTACCCACCGCAGGATCGCCCGGCGGCGCATGAAACGGCGACGGTTTCGCTCGCTTTGTTCTTTCTGGGCCGGCGACTGGTAGGACGGCCGCAGTTCAAATACTGATTCCATATTATTTACTATGTTTTATTTCGGTTAAAAAACGACGGCGGGCCTCACGGCAGACCATCGCTCCGGCTGGTAAGCCATTTCAAATACAAGCAATCCTATTTCGCAAAGGATTTGGTTTTACGGGCACGCCGGGGCGTGGTCCATATGTTTTCCGATTCGCTGTCGGAGAGGTAGTGCGCGTTCAACTCGTTACGCGAGAAATACAGCAATCCGCCCGTTTTGTGAAATGGCACCTGTCTCCGACACACCCGCTGAGCCAACGCCTCGCGCGTCGTGTTCAGATACTCGGCAGCACGCTCTATATCCATGATCTCGTCGGCCGGCTTCGTAAGCTGCGCCACCCTTTCGGCAATCATATTTATCTCGGTTATCGAAAGCATATCAATCGTAGATTATGTATTCATATTTATTCCGCCGCCCGCGGCGTACCCTGCGCGTTGTGCGTTCATAATCGCCGCCGCAGAAAGTATAGGTACAAAACAGCATCAGCAGGCAGGCGGCGCCGATGCGTCGGCTTATGTCTTTCAGGTCAATATTGAAGTTTTCGCAGAACCACCATGCGACGAGGGCGTTTATCGACCGGCGACCGATCTTCTCGTAGATATTTTGCGTGTGCCGTATTACGGTGTTGTAGGATATGCACAATCGGGCAGCGATCTCCTTACCGATCAAGCCGTCCACATAGGCACGAGCTACCCGCGCTTCGGCTTTCGACAGTATCGCATCGGTCTTCATGGCTACTCACCCCACGGGTCCGTTACGTCATACTCGGCAAAAACAGCCTCGACATCCCGCACATCCTCGACCGAATATGTCACCTTGCCATCCCGGCGGTTCGCATATGCCTGACGGGTCGTGATGCGCAGCTTCTCCATGATTGCGGCCCTGATCGCGGCAATATCTCCATGCCGCGCCGCACGCAATCCCTTGTTGAATGATAGTGTTTTGGGTATTTCCATTTGCGTTTTGTGATTTCAGGCGTTTTTTTATATATATTTGCTATTTACTTCTTGTTAATTCCGGTGTACCTTTGCGGTATATCTGAATTAACACAATGCAAATATAAATCATATTTAATCAAACAGCAAGAAAAATGATTAATTTTTAAATCTAAA
>ERZ1026947.972-NODE-972-length-13122-cov-6.534094_pt1 | contig 13122 bp, 10 predicted proteins | sample MGYA00519568_ERZ1026947 | MGnify/ENA primary metagenome ERZ1026947 (study PRJEB26926, sample SAMN06164744) | human gut metagenome | biome: ENVO:00009003; feature: ENVO:2100002; material: ENVO:00002003 | host: Homo sapiens | place: USA | collected 2012 ...
CGAGATTCGCCTTAGTCTCGTGGGCTCGGAGATGTGTATAAGAGACAGACATCATGCAATCCTGCATACATGCGAGTATCTAGAGAAGCTTGGTTATGAGATCACGTATGTTGGCGTGGATGAAAATGGTATCATCAAATTAGATGAGCTTGAAAAATCAATCCGCGAGGATACAATCCTGATTTCAGTGATGTTTGCAAATAACGAGATCGGAAGCATCCAGCCAATCAAGGAGATTGGCGAGATCGCGAAGAAGCATAAGGTTCTCTTCCATACAGATGCGGTACAGGCATATGGACATGTGCCAATCAATGTGGATGAATGCCATATTGATATGCTTTCTGCCAGCGGTCATAAGATCAACGGACCAAAAGGAATCGGTATCATGTACCTTAGAAATGGTGTGCAGATTGAGTCCTTTGTCCATGGTGGTGCACAGGAGCGCGGAAAGCGTGCCGGTACACACAATACACCGGGTATCGTAGGTTTTGGACGTGCGACAGCACTCGCAAAAGAGAAGATGGAAGCACGTACAAAGAAGGAAGTCGAGCTGCGTGATTATCTGATCAAGCGTGTCTTAGATGAGGTTCCATATACGAAGTTAAACGGTGACAAGGTAAAACGTCTGCCGAACAACGTGAACTTCAGCTTTCAGTTCATCGAGGGTGAGTCCCTTCTGATCATGCTTGACCAGAAGGGTATCTGTGCATCCAGTGGTTCTGCATGTACATCCGGATCACTCGATCCATCGCATGTATTGCTTGCCATCGGTCTGCCACATGAGATCGCACACGGATCACTTCGTCTGACATTATCCGATGAGACAACAAAGGAAGAAATCGACTATACAGTAGAGGCAATCAAGACGGTTGTAGAGCGTCTGCGCAGTATGTCACCGCTTTACGAGGACTTCGTAAAGAAGAACAAGCAGTAAGTTCATACACGGGATACTGATTATATTTAGGAGGTAATGACGATGAGTCAGATTATAGATTACAGTGAAGAGGTTATGGAACACTTCACCAACCCAAGAAACGTAGGAGAAATCGAGAACGCCAGTGGTGTCGGTACAGTCGGAAATGCGAAATGTGGCGATATTATGCGTATTTATCTTGATGTCGATGACAACCAGATCATCCGTGACTGCAAGTTCAAGACATTTGGCTGCGGCGCAGCAGTTGCAACAAGCAGTATGGCAACGGAGATGATCAAGGGCAAGTCCATCCAGGAAGCATTGAAGCTTACGAATAAGGCAGTTATGGAAGCACTTGGCGGATTGCCACCGGTCAAGGTACACTGTTCCCTGCTTGCAGAGGAGGCAGTTCATGCAGCACTCTGGGATTATGCACAGAAGCACAACATCACGATCGAAGGCTTAAAGCCACCGGTGAATGATATCGATGAGACCGAAGCTTTCTACGAGATGCCGGGTGCAAATGATTAGAAAATTAATTCTATGAGAAGGCTTGCCACAGACGATTATTATTGATTTACCGGGGATAGATATATGGGAGGAAATCTGTGATTTATACAAGTATGACAATCAAAGCAATGAAGCTTGCTTACAATGCACACGAAGGTCAGGTGGACAGAAGCGGTGTGCCGTATATCTTTCATCCGATTCATCTGGCAGAACAGATGGATGAGGAGATAAGCTGTACGGTGGCGCTTCTCCATGATGTCGTGGAAGATACGGAAGTCACACTTGCGGAGTTAGAACAGGCGTTTCCTACGGCTGTAACGGAAGCTGTGCATCTGCTGACGCATGATAAAACCGTTGATTATTATGATTATGTCCGGAATCTGAAACCGAATGTGATAGCAAAGAAAGTAAAGCTCGCAGATCTCGCGCATAATTCTGATGAGATCCGCTCGAAAGCGGCCGGCTGCTCTGAAAAGCAGATTCTGCATTGGAGAGAGAAGTACAGCCGGGCAAAAGAAATTTTGTTATCTGAGTAAAAATATCAGCAGTTTTCTTTGACACGGGCGCAGGATTCCCGGATGACAAGCGGACATGGAATTTTAGCTTTTAAAGGTGTCTTGATGCTTAAGTTCGATGCAACATAGACAAGATTCGCACCATGTTGTCCCATATCATAGGATGGGGCATGAATGGTCGTAAGCGGAGGGGTTATGAATGTACTGGACTCTTCGTCGTTGAATCCAACGATGGAGATATCCTGTGGGATTTTATAACCTCTTTCTTTGATTGCTTTCATAGCACCTAATGCAATTGCATCACTTGCCGCAAAGACAGCGGTTGGAAGATGTTTGCTGTCAAACAGATCCATCATCATCTCATAGCCGGACTGCGCTGTGAAACTGCCTTCCCGCATATACGTCTCGGCATCCATTTCCCGGTGCTCCATGTATTTCTTATAAGCAACAGTTCTTGCGTCAACAAGACGCTCCCCATCTCCGACATATTCACATCCGACAAGCAGGGCAATCTTCGTATGACCAAGTCCGGTCAGATAGTCCATGACGTCATAGACGGCACGCTCAAAATCAAGCGTTAAGGATGTAATGTTATATTCATCGACAACCATATCCAGAAATACAATATTGCTGCAGATACCAAGAAATGTATCAATTTCTTTTTTTGAGAACTTGCCAAGACAGATTAATCCATTCACGGAGGCAAGCTGCTTAAGACCATCCGGTTCATTTGGAAAAATACGTACGACGCGGATGGCATTTTTCATACAAAAATCTTCCACACCCTGTCTGACACGGAGATAGTAGCTGTCCTTTAATTCCTGCTCCGCCGTATACCAGAGTACGATTCCCATTGTAAATGTATTTTTTGCCATCGCTTTTGTGCGGGAGGATTTGGTATAGTTTAATTTCCTGGCAATCGCAAGCACATGTTCCCGCGTTTCCGGAGCGACACTTAAGGTAGCATCATTATTTAAAATTCTGGATACGGCGCCTGCCGATACACCAGCTTCTTTTGCAATATCACGAATGGTAGCCATAGAAAACTCCTTTCAATATGTTTACTAAACAAAATATACCACATATAACATGAGAAAGTCTATATTAATTTGAAAAATATTATAGTAAACTTTAGTAAAACGGTTGACACGTTTACTAAACACATGATATATTGGGTGTAACAAGGAGGAACCGGTATGATTGTATTCGGAACCGGTTCTGTCGACTTACTGCAACGAGATAGTTATACATGTGATTAAAGGAGGAACGATATGATACAGACAACAGAATTAAAGAAGAATCTACAGGCAGGTGCATATGATGATGTATTGCTTGATATCTATGTGGATGCAGATGTGCTTCCATATCAGAAGGATCGTTATGTGGCAGCGATTGAAACATACGAGAAGTTATATGGAGCAGATGCAGTAGAAATCTACAGTGCACCGGGCAGAAGTGAGGTTGGCGGAAACCATACTGATCATCAGCATGGCGAGGTACTTGCAACATCCATCAACTTAGATGCAATCGCAATCGTGAAGAAGCTTCCGGACATGCAGATCCGTCTTGTATCGGATGGCTATGATGAGATCGTAATTGACGGAAATGATCTTTCTCTGAAGGAAGAAGAGAAGGAATCGACAACCGCTCTGATTAAGGGTGTGCTTGCTGGCGCAAAGGAGCGTGGTTACGTGGTTGGTGGATTCCAGGCATATATCACAAGTGATGTCTTAATCGGTGCAGGACTTTCCTCTTCAGCGGCCTTCGAGACAGTGATCGGAACAATTGTTTCTTATCTGTATAATGATGGTGCGATTGATGCAGTCACAATCGCAATTATCGGACAGTATGCAGAGAATGTGTATTTCGGAAAGCCTTGCGGACTGATGGATCAGATGGCATGTTCGGTAGGAAATCTTGTACACATTGATTTTGCAGATGTGAAGAATCCAAAGGTGGAGAAAGTAGCGTTTGACATGAATGCATACGGATACAGCCTTTGTATCACAGATACGAAGGGCTCCCATGCAGATCTGACCGCCGATTATGCAGCCATTCCGACAGAGATGAAAGCCGTTGCGTCATATTTTGGCAAGGAAGTTCTGCTTGGACTTACAATTGAGGATATCTTAAGCCACGCACAGGAGCTGCGCGGGAAGTTTGGGGATCGTGCCGTACTGCGTGCTCTGCATTTCTTATGTGAGGATGTGCGTGTAGAAGAGGAAGTAGATGCGTTAAAGGCAGGTAATATCGATGCATTCTTGCAGAAGGTAAAGGAATCCGGTGATTCTTCATTTAAGTATCTGCAGAATGTCTACACAAGCCATGATGTGATGCACCAGAATGTGTCACTGGCGCTGGCAGTCAGTGAAATCGCTCTTGCAGGCGGGGCTGGTGTTGCCCGCGTGCATGGCGGTGGATTCGCAGGTACGATTCAGGCATTTGTGAAAAATGAGGCTGTATCCGGATATCGTGCAGCGATGGACCGGTTGTTCGGTGCAGATTCCTGCAAGGTGCTCAAAATCCGCAAGTATGGCGGTATGAAGGTACTGGCGTAGTTTTATTTTAGAAGACGAAGAATGGAGGAATCACTATGATTACAGATCTGATTCGTGAATTAGTGATATATGGTAAGAACAATGGTCTGATCTGCGAGGCAGATGAGGTGTATGTGACGAACCGTCTGCTGGAGTTGTTCGATGTAATGGAGTATGAGGAGAACCCGGAGATTACAGAGCCAAGAGCTGTCTGTGAGATTCTGAAGGAGATGATGACATATGCGCATGAAAATGGCATCATGAAAGAAGATACCATAACAGCAAAGGATTTGTTCGATACGAAGATTATGGGCTGTATTACGCCACCGCCAAGTGTAGTACGGGCAGAATTTGCAAAGCGTTATGCGGAAAGCCCGAAGGAAGCAACCGAATATTATTATCAGTTCAGTCAGGCTACGAATTATATCCGGAAAGACCGTATCGCAAAAGATGAGAAATGGGTGACAGACACCGAATATGGTCCGATCGACATCACAATCAATTTGTCCAAGCCGGAGAAGGATCCGCGCGATATCGCGAAGGCCGGACAGGCGAAGAAATCCGGATATCCGGCTTGCCTGCTCTGCAAGGAGAATGAAGGATATGCAGGACATTTCTCACACCCGGCAAGACAGAATCACCGCGTGATCCCAATCAAGCTGGATGGACAGAACTATTATTTGCAGTATTCGCCTTATGTATATTACAACGAGCATTGTATCATCTTCAATGAGCAGCATATCCCAATGAAGATTGATTATGCGGTGTTCCGTAAGCTTTTGGATTTTGTAAGACAGTACCCACATTATATGGCTGGTTCGAATGCAGACCTTCCGATCGTTGGTGGTTCGATCCTGAGCCATGACCATTTCCAGGGTGGTGGCTATGTGTTCGCGATGGCAAAGGCAGATTATGAGCGCAAGTTCGTGATTCCGGGATTTGAAAGTATCACAGCCGGTATCGTGAAATGGCCGATGTCAGTCATCCGTCTGCAGGGGGATGATATGGAAGTGATGGCGAAAGCTGCCGACCATATCCTTACAAGCTGGCGGGCATACACGGATGCGGATGCATTTATCTTCAGTGAGACGGATGGTGTCCCACACAATACAATCACACCGATTGCGCGGATGCACGGCGATAAGCTCGAATTGGATCTTGTGCTCCGGAACAATATCACAACCGAAGAATGTCCGTGGGGCGTCTATCATCCATCGGCAGACCTGCATCATATCAAGAAAGAAAATATCGGTCTGATCGAGGTTATGGGACTTGCGGTACTTCCGGCACGTCTGAAGGGCGAGATGGCAGAGTTATCCAAGGCTATCTTAGCCGGAGAGGATATCCGCAAGAATCCACTGATTGAGAAGCATGCAGACTGGGTAGATGCATGGATTGGTAATTATGACATTACCGCGGAGAATATCACAGAGATCCTGCACGATGAGATCAGCAAGGTATTCGTAAAGGTACTTGAATGTGCGGGCGTGTATAAGCGGACACAAGAGGGACAGGCTGCGTTTATGCGGTTTGTGGATTCTTTGTAGAAATTTTGTAGAAATGATGATTGAACATTCTGATAATTATAGTTTTGATTGTGGATATGATTATTAGATATGATTATGTAGATTTTTTTAGAAATTATGGCGGAGACAGGAATGCGGTTTATGAAAGGCATTCCTGTTTTTGCTTTATGAATTCCTGCTGGCAGGCTGAAATTTTATCGAATTGGAGTAAATGTATGATTTTTGCGGTGTTTGCTCCAATAGGATAGTTGTCGGAAAATTTGACTTGGAGTAAAAAGCTTGATTACATTCATATTGCTCCAATGCAGAGGGAATAGAAGTAGGTAGGTTTTGGAGTTATTTTCTTAATTAGAGTGATTTGCTCCAAATTTGCAAAAACAACGAAAAATTTTATTTGAGTAGATTGTTGCATAATTAGGAATTTACTCCAATTTTAATAAGTGGCAAATTTTCTGTTTGGAGCAAATACATGAAAAAAGGAGATAATACTCCATACGCGGACTCAAAATGCATAAAATAAAAAATCCGTAAAGCTAGTATTGTCAATGCTTTACGGAGAATAAAAAAGAGCGCGAGACGGGGATCGAACCCGCGACCCCCTCCTTGGCAAGGAGGTGCTCCACCGCTGAGCCACTCGCGCATTTGGTCGTTTTGTACTTCGTACCGACGACGTGTTATATATTAGCATAGTAGTTCTATATGTGTCAACAACTTTTTGCAAAAATTTTTAAAATTGTAGCTTGCTTTATACAGGTATTTCTCCTATAATTGAGTATCATTATAAAGATTATTATTGAAGGGGCGGTAAAATGTCTGAGAAGATAATAAAGGATCAGGAAGAAACAAAAGAAGAAACGAAGATTGAATCCAAAGAGAATGTAAAAAATGGAGAAAAGAAAAAAGGGTCTGAAGAGATTGTCAAGAATGAAGGAAAAGAAGTATCTGGGAAATTGGATGCAAAGCCATCGTTCTGGTCAAAGGTAAAGCATTTTTTGAAATATTCGATTCAGACATGGATCGCAAGGTGCTTTCTGATTGCATTTGGTCTGGAGCTTCTTATGGAGATATTGGGCAGGCGGTCGCTTGTACTTGGTGTAAAGTTTATGATATCTTCGCCAATTGTGTTTTTATATAATACATCTATTATATTCTTTACCTTATTGTTTGCATTGTTCTTAAGAAAGCGGGTATTCGGTATCGTGCTGATCAGTATCGTCTGGCTGATCTGCGGTTTTGCAAACTTTGTGGTACTTGGCTATCGTATCACACCATTTGCGGCGATTGACCTTCTGATGGTGAAGGATGTGATATCCATGTTGGACGTATATTTTTCCAAGGTGCAGCAGGTGCTTCTGGTCGTGGCAGCGGTGGCGGTGATCGCCGGAGTCGTAATCCTGTTCCGAAAATCTCCGAAGTTCGAAGGGAAAAAGCATGTCATGCGGACGATGATTGTCTGTATTGTTATGTGGATTGGAATTATGTTCTTTACGAATTTTAATGTGAACCATAACATTATCTCAGATGATTTTGCAAATCTCGGTATGGCATATCAGGATTATGGGTTTGCGTATTGTTTTACGAACAGTATTATTGACAATGGTATTACGAAGCCGAACGATTATGATGAATCGACGATGCTTCATCTGAAAAATGAATTAAACAGCGAAGAATTCAATACGGATGGATCAAAGAAAAAAACACCGAATATTGTCTGTGTACAGCTGGAATCCTTCTTTGATCCGAATGTGGTAGAAGGATTGACGCTCTCAGAGAATCCGATTCCGAATTTTACGAAACTGAAAGAGAAATTTCCGTCCGGATATTTCACGATGCCGGCGCTTGGTGCCGGTACTGCAAATTCCGAATTCGAGGTGCTGACGGGAATCCGTTCCGCATATTTTGGAGCAGGCGAGTATCCATATAAGACAACGGTCAATAAAGTGCCGGTGGAGGGCATGTGCAGTCTGCTGGAGAAGGAAGGATATCATACCTTTGCGATGCATAATAACAAGTCATCCTTCTATGACCGGAAGGATGTCTACAATGAGATGGGATTTGAGCGGTTTATCTCACTGGAATATATGTATAATGTGCAGAAAACTTCAACCGGATGGGCGAAGGATCAAGTGCTGGTGGATAACATCAAGAACTGTCTGAGAAGCACAGAAGGCTCGGATTTTGTATTCACGATCAGTGTACAGGGACATGGCAAATATCCGGAGGAGTTAGGTGCCTGCGATGAGAAGATCAAGGTCAGCTATCCTCAGGATCCGGTAAAGGAAAATCAACTTACTTATTATGTAAACCAGTTACATGAGATGGATCAGATGATCCATGATCTGATCACGGCATTGGATAATACCGGAGAAGAGTATGTGCTGCTTCTATATGGAGATCATCTTCCGACGATTACATTTGAGGATGATCAGCTTCCACACAGCCAGTTCCAGACAGAATATATTCTGGTCAATAATATGAATCTGGACATCCCGGATGAAGATATCCGTGCAAGTGAGGTATCCACGAAGATATTCAAGGCTCTGAATCTGGATATGGGATATGTGCAGCGCGCACATTGTCTGTACGAGGACGATCCGGATGAACTCGATCATGCGGTTACATTGCTTGCATATGATATGCTGTATGGCAATGATTATATTTATGATGGTCAGTCTCCGGTACCGGAAGTCGGACAAGGGCAGATCATCATGGGATTGGAGGAAATCGGCATCAGCCGTGTATCCAACGAGGGTGATCATGCCGTGGTAAGGGGAAGAAACTTCAACGAATATTCCAAGGTGTATGATGGCGAGGAACAATTGGAAACGGTCTATGTCGACCGCAATACACTGATGGTACAGGGACAGACATTAAGCGATGGTGCCTTGATTACAGTCAAACAGGTGGATGACTCGGGACATGTTTTAAGCTCGTCTTCGGACTATACATTTCATTGAGGCAGAGATACATGGATTTAATGACAAAATTAACAACAATTTGGATTTAGTGTTTGAATACTCGATATAGGTATGCTATAATTATCGTTAACCTATTTACAAAATAAACTAAGGAGAGGGCACATGGTACCTGCAATTGATGTAAAGCACATTAACCCTTTTTTGCAGTCGAGTATTTCTATTGTAGAAAGTGTTACTCAGGTGAAGTTGACAGTTGGCAAGCCTGAGATGACAGATTTTCATTTACATGACAAATATTATGCAATTCAGGTCGGCGTAGTGGGAGAAATGAAAGGTCAGGTAATTCTGGCAATCCGGGAGAACAATGCAAAGGATATTGCATCCCGTATGATGTTCGGAATGCCGGTCAATGAGTTGGATGAGATGGCATCCTCCGCATTGAACGAACTGGGGAATATGATTATGGGGAACACGGCAACGATTTTTTCCACACTTGGAATTATCATCGATATTACGCCGCCGCTTGCTGTATATGGCAATGACTTACAGTTGAAGTCGGATATAGATGGAATTAAAGTACCTTTGATGTATGGCGGGGAAGAATACATCGGACTTTACATCTGCGTTTACGAGGATAAGTAATACCTGAACCTTCATCGGTTCGAATTACCTAATATAATCAGACTAAAGAAAGGAAAGGAAAAAGACAAATGGGTAAGATTATTGGTAAGGGAATCACATTTGATGATGTTTTATTAGTACCACAGTTTTCAAGTGTGATTCCAAATGACGTTGTTCTATCAACACAGCTCACAAAGAAAATCAGGTTGAATATTCCTCTTATGAGTGCCGGTATGGACACTGTCACAGAGCACAGAATGGCGATTGCCATGGCCAGACAGGGTGGAATCGGAGTTATTCATAAGAACATGTCGATTCAGCAGCAGGCAGAGGAAGTTGATAAAGTAAAACGTTCAGAGAACGGAGTTATCTCTGATCCATTTTCTCTTTCACCGGAGCATACACTTGATGATGCAGATAAGCTGATGGCGAAGTTCCGCATTTCCGGTGTGCCGATTACAGAAAACGGCAAATTGGTAGGTATTATCACGAACCGTGACTTGAAGTTCGAGACAGATTACTCAAAGAAGATCAAGGAGTCCATGACATCTGAGAACCTCATTACAGCAAAAGAGGGTATCACACTCGAGGAGGCAAAGGCAATTCTCGGAAAAGCCAGAAAAGAGAAGCTTCCTATCGTCGATGATAACATGATGTTGAAGGGACTTATTACAATCAAGGATATCGAGAAGCAGATCAAGTATCCAAATGCAGCCAAGGATGCACAGGGCAGACTTCTCTGTGCCGCAGCTGTGGGTGTTACACCGGATATCTGCGACAGAGTAGACGAACTTGTGAAGTCTAAGGTGGATGCAATCGTTATCGATACAGCACATGGACATTCGGAGAATGTTCTTAAGACATTTGCCATGATCAAGGAGAAGTATCCGGATCTTGACGTTATCGCTGGTAACGTAGCTACAAAGTCCGGTACACAGGCCATGATCGATGCAGGCGTTGATGCTGTAAAGATCGGTATCGGACCTGGTTCTATCTGTACAACACGTATCGTAGCCGGTATCGGTGTTCCACAGATCACAGCAATCATGCAGGCATATGAGGCAGCACACGCAGCAGGAATCCCAGTTATCGCAGATGGCGGTATCAAGTATTCCGGCGATATCACAAAGGCACTTGCAGCCGGCGCGAATGTATGTATGATGGGCAGCCTGTTCGCAGGTACAGATGAGAGCCCTGGAGATTTCGAGCTGTATCAGGGAAGAAAATACAAGGTATACCGTGGTATGGGTAGTATCGCAGCGATGGAGAATGGTAGTAAAGACCGTTACTTCCAGGCAAATGCAAAGAAGCTTGTACCGGAAGGTGTCGAAGGCCGTGTGGCATACAAGGGTACCGTTGAAGATACTGTATTCCAGTTGATCGGTGGACTTCGTGCAGGTATGGGTTACTGTGGCGCGAAGACAATCGAGGAGCTTCATGAGAAGGCAGAGTTTGTTGAGATTTCAGCCGCTTCTCTGAAGGAGAGCCATCCACATGATATCCAGATTACAAAGGAAGCACCTAACTACAGTGTGGAGTAATCGAACAGGCACGCATAAGTGTCAGGAATTTTATATAGTGAATAAGAGTATCCCATAAGAGAAATCTTATGGGATATTTTTGTGGAGTAAAACTGTAGGGGGAGATGATATTGGTGGTATATCAGGCAGTTGGTGGTCCATTTGTATGATAATTATGGCAGACTGAGCAGGAAGTGCTTTCCAACGGTGTGAAAACCAGCTATACTTATGACAGCCGGAACCGTCTCGTCCAGGCTGGAAATATTCATTATGAGTATGATGCGGAAGATGTGCGTACTGCTGTGATCACACCGGATTACCGGGAAGATTACACTGTTGACAGGGAGGCAACGTTTAGTCAGGTGCTTTCTGTATCCCGGACATATGTAGCTGGGACAAAGGAAGAGACAACGTATTATTATGGCAGTGGACTTGTGTATGAGAAGAAAACAGGCACTTTGTCTGATGATTCTCAAAGTAATGAAGACACTACTCTTCAGGTGTATCACTTCAACCATCTTGGAAGTACAATTTGCCTGACAGATAAAACTGGAACTGTGACAAATCGGTTCAACTATGGCACCTATGGTGAGCTTCTGACTGCTGATAAAGCTGTGGTTGTAGATATAACCAGATTCCTGTATAACGGAGAATATGGTGTCCAGACGGATGTAAATGGTCTATATTATATGCGAAGCCGGTATTACAGCCCGGAGATACGGAGGTTTATTAATCAGGATGTTGTAACGGGAAGTATCAATCAGTCAGCAAGCCTGAATCGATACAGCTATGTGGAAGGAAATCCGGTCAGTTATACGGATCCATTCGGATTATCGCCATACCAGTTTATTTCAAGAACCATACATATTGGACTAGATGTAGTAGGAATATTCGTGCCTGGTGCAAATGTAGTAAATGCTTTGTATTACTTTGCGGAAGGAAATATCTACGGCGGAGTCGAAAGTCTGATATTTAGTCTGGCAGGTGGAGCGCTTGGAAAAGGGTTCAAGTATGCAGCTGCCGGAGGAAAAACTTTTACGATCGGTGCGGAAACGATTGCCGCGATCACGCAGGGAAGCAGAGGACTGGCCGCAGGACTCGCAGCGAACGATGTGGGACAGGGAATCGCCGGAATGATTGAAGATTACGGCATTGATGGTAAAGATATCTCAGGAAGAACTATTCTGGAAGTACTTGGCATACTGGCAAGCGGTGCCCAGATGGGTGCATATGGAAATGCATTTGCAAATGGATTTGCAGGTGCTGCCGGGGTGTCAGGTAGCGAAGGTAAGAGTGAGACCAGCTATGGGAAGTCAATAGAAAATACAGAGTTTTTTAAAGAAAATGGGGGATTGGATGCTTCGGATTACATTTCAATTCATTCACGAAAACACATGTATGATCCTGATACTGTATCTACACCTAAAAAAACTCAATATGGAAAGGATGTTAATGTTGGAAAATTGTGTGAAGATACTATTATGAAGCCGGATGAAGTAATTTATAATAAAGATCAAAATGTAATGATATACAAGAAAGAGTACCCTTTTAATATTAGTACGAGTGATACACCAACTGGTACACACAGAGTGTTTATTCCATTAAATACGCAAGGTAAGAAGACCATTAGAATGAGCCAATTTCCGTTGGTTGGAGGTAATTGAAATGAAATATGCAATTGAAATAGCTCTGAATAGAATTATTCCTAAAGAAATAAAATCAATCATTGCAACCCAAAGGACACTGGATATATTAATTGATGGTGTAACGGAAAACTTTGTAGTTATTCCGATGGACGAAATGTTAGAAGTATATAAAGAACAGGAAAATTTATTTGATTATGATGTCATTCCGTTTGCTATTTTAGATGATGATTATTTATGTCTATATTATCAGAATAATGGAATTTCAATTATTTATTGGAGTTCAGAAAGAGCACTAGAATCAAAGAATATGGCAATCTTTCAATTATATTCATCTTATGAAGATTTTGTAAAAGATTGCATCACAACTAAGCCTCCCCACGGGCAGGCTTAAATCCTAGTCTCACTACCAGACATTT
>ERZ1026947.977-NODE-977-length-13089-cov-5.630812_pt1 | contig 13089 bp, 10 predicted proteins | sample MGYA00519568_ERZ1026947 | MGnify/ENA primary metagenome ERZ1026947 (study PRJEB26926, sample SAMN06164744) | human gut metagenome | biome: ENVO:00009003; feature: ENVO:2100002; material: ENVO:00002003 | host: Homo sapiens | place: USA | collected 2012 ...
TTGCTGACGCAAGGCAACAGCGAAAACTTCATAAATTCGCTTTAATTCTGCATTTGGGGCAGGTTCGGATTTCTCTCTATTGCCTAATGTAATAATATAAACAAAAAGGGTCTCGAGAACGCCGATTCCTGCAAATAAACAGAAACACCATTGAAATATCGTATGGGCGGATTCAATATCCGCCCATATGTTTTTTCAATATTACGGGACGATACCTCAGCTTTTCCGGGAGGTATTTCTATTGCAGGAAAGAAATACAAATGATATAATATAAATATTATAAAAGGGGAGTGAAAATATGAACATTCTTGTTCTTGATGATGAGGCGGAAATTGCAGATTTAGTTGAGGTATTCCTGAAAAATGAGGGGTACACCATTTTCAAATTCTACAAATCAAAGGCTGCACTTGAATGCATTGACACTGAACAGATTGACCTGGCACTCCTTGATGTAATGTTGCCTGACACAGACGGCTTTACCATACTGCGGAAGATACGTGAAAAAGGACTGCTTTTCCCTGTAATTATGCTGACAGCAAGAGTTGAAGATACTGATAAAATCACAGGGCTTACTCTTGGTGCCGACGATTACATCACCAAGCCGTTTAATCCCCTTGAAATGGTATCACGTGTTAAGGCGCAGCTGAGAAGATACACCTGCTACGGCAACAGCAAAAGAAATGAAAATATATTTGACTATACAGGACTGATTGTAAACAAGGACACTCATCTTTGCACCCTTTATGAAAAGCCTGTACAGCTTACACCGATTGAATTCAAAATCATGTGGTTGCTCTGCGAAAATGCAAACAAAGTTGTTTCAACGGAAGAAATCTTCGAAAAGGTGTGGGGCGAAAAATATCTGGACTGCAACAACACGGTTATGGTACATATCCGGCGAATACGCGAAAAGCTGAATGAACCATCAAGGAATCCGAAATTTATCAAAACTGTATGGGGAGTAGGATATAAAATTGAAAAGAAATAACAGAAAATTAAAAACAAAAATCCTTTTAAAATATTTTCTCACCCTGATTCTTTCAGCTGTTTTATGGATATTTTTAACACTGATTTTAGCCGATTCGATTTTAACTTTTCTTGATAATATTAAAGACAATATCTTTATTTACGATGTTTCTGCCGACTACGATTTTTATGTTTTATTATACCTTGCCTGCTCGGTCGGACTGTATTTAATACTCGCTCTGATTATCAGCCTGATTTACCTTTCAAGGACTGCAGGCTTTCTCGACAAAAGCTATGATGCTTTTTCAGGCATACTGGATGACGATTATATTGCACCTGACCTGCCGAGAATGATTAAACCCATACATACCAAAACACAGAGCAATATTAAAAATGCCCTCAAATACCGTGAATACCTTGCGCAGGAATCCGAACAGCGTAAAAATGATTTGGTTGTTTATCTTGCCCACGATTTAAAAACACCGCTGACATCAATCGTAGGTTATCTTACCCTTTTGAAGGAAGCACCTGAATTGCCTGCGGAATACCGCGCAAAGTACACGGATATCACCCTTGAAAAGGCGTACAGACTTGAACAACTTATCAACGAATTTTTCGATATCACCAGATTCAATCTGCAGTCGATCGCTCTTGAAAACAATCACATTGATTTAACGATGATGATCAGTCAGATGGCAGAGGAATTTTATCCTGTTCTGAAAGAAAGAGGTTTGAGCTGCAACGTATCCATTCAGAGCCGAATTCATATTGTGGGTGATGCCGATAAGCTTTCAAGAGTTTTTGACAATCTTATGCGAAATGCAGTCAGCTACAGCTATCCGAATTCACAGATCACAATTTCGGCTCATACACAAAACGGAAAGGTAATCATCACCTTTAAAAATCACGGTGACAAAATCCCTGAGCAGAAGCTGAATATGATTTTTGAAAAATTCTTCAGAGCTGACAATGCACGCACAAGTGCCACAGGCGGTGCAGGGCTCGGACTTGCAATTGCAAAACAGATTGTTGAGCTGCACGGCGGTACAATCACCGCACAGAGTGATGATTATTACACAACCTTTACTGTCACACTTAATTTGTAAGAAAATCTTAAGAATTCCGATAATAATACTTAAAACAAATAAACCTCCTTTTTGATATAATTTAGCCAAAGAAGAGGAGGTTTAAAAATTATGTATAATAAAAGAAATCAGAAAACCGACAGACAGGGCAGACTGCTGATACTGTCCGTTATCATTATTTTAATAATCGGCGGTGCCGTTTCCTTTTTCGTTGTGAGGTCAAACTCTGCCGATTCACAGAACAATGTAATCTACACAAAGGATAAAAGCATTACCGATTACGATACTGCAAAAAAGGCAGTAAGTGACTATGCAGAAAAACACCGTTTCAGCCTTGACGATTATCCTGAGAGCCTTATCGAACTGCTTGGCAGAAACAGTGAAGCAAAGGATTTTGTCCTTTCTTATCCTGAGGAAAAGGATAAAGACCACAAGGTTGATTTCAGCGAATACAGGAACTGTAAATCCGTACCCCTTTTTATGCAGTGGGACAAGCGCTGGGGGTACGAAATGTATGGCGATGATGTGGCAGGCTTAACTGCCTGCGGACCTGTCTGCCTTTCAATGGTATCTGTATATCTTTTGCAGGACGCCAAATATTCACCTGACTATATGATTGATTGGGCAAAGAAAAACGGCTACTGCGTTAAAGGGCACGGTTCACTGTGGACGCTAATCAGCGAAGGCGGTAAAAAGCTGGGGCTTGATGTAACAGAAATCCCTCTTGACGAACAGCGTATCATTAACAATTTAGAGGTCGGCAATCCGATTATCTGTATAATGGGTCCCGGTGCGTTTACGTCAACAGGTCACTTTATTGTACTGACAGGATATGAAAACGGAAAAATAAAAATCAATGACCCTAACAGCTATTCAAATTCCGAAAAAGAATGGGAATACGATGATATATATGATCAGATTAATAATCTGTGGGTGTTAAGGCAGCAATAAAAAATGAAGGACAGCAAGGTTAGCTGAAGTAACCTTGCTGTCCGCTTTTAATTTTCAGGAGGTATGTAATCCGTAATTGTTACTCTTGAATTTTCCTGCTTTTCCCGTCCGAATATTTCTTTGCCGTCTTTGGTCCGAACAGCTGTAACATACAATGAAATCCGCTGATTTGCACCATTCACAAGATTCGTATCAATCAGGATATTATTTTTGGTTGCCTTATAGGTATACTTTTCATATTCTCTTGTTGTCTCTATCCATTTCGCAACCGTTACATTGTAATATTCAGCATCTTCTATTTCTGTCCAATATGCATAAATGCCGTTTTTGCTTTTATCATATTTAAAGCTGAGAGAATCAATTACACCCCACATATAGTAATATTGAGAAAAGTTATAGCCATTATATGAATATCTTACACGTATTGTGTTTCCCGAATTCTCTCCAACAGTTGTGTCCTTACCACCGACTTCTATTTTGATGTAAACATCTGACGGTGACACATCAACGGTTTTACCGTTTTTAAAGGTATATGTGAACTTGCTTTCACTTGCATCAAACTCATCGCCCGCTATAAAAGTCTTTCCTTGATTTGCATCATAAGTCATTTTAAAGCCTTGATTGTTGAACGATTCTACAATATATATTGTTCTTGTATCTGAATATGTCTTTCCGTCTAGCGTAGCAGTAAAAACAGCCTCATATGTTCCAGCTATATCCGTGTCGATATTGCTAAGGGTAATCTGTTTATCCTGTGCTCTTGTAAAATTCTCATAGGACTGAAGCTTATATATATATCGCTTTATGATATCTTCAACACTTGTTCCGACAATAAATGTATCCTCGTCACTTGAATATTCGGGTTCTACAATAAGATTAAGATTGTCGTACCCCTCTTTGTAACAGAAAACTTCAATTGATGGTATATAATAATATCTGTAGAGATATTTTTCTCTGTCTAATGAGAATTTCAAATCGCCAAAAGCTGAATTGATCGGACTGTTTTCCGTTATTGTACCGCCGTTCCAGGTATTGTTTGTTATACCGTCCTCATCATTTTCAAAAATGCAGAAAGCATAAACTATATCATCAATCGGTATATTACCAGAGCTGCCATCAGCAAATTTTGCAACGAACTCAAATTTGCTTAAATCAGGAGCAACCATATCATCAACCTTGATTTTTAACAGTTCAGGTGCATTTTTTACACGAAGCTCTTGTATCTCGTAAACATGACAAGTTCTGTATGTATATACTGTACCGTCAGGCAGCGTAAGTGTCGCATTCTGCCATCCTGTTTTATTTTCGTCATCAAGCTGCGCATACAAATAATTACGCCCTGTCTGTATTTGATACCAAGGGTCATCGGTCATTTTATCATATGCGGCATTATATTCTTTCCTTGTTAAATCTTTATTATTTAAGCCGTATTTTTCATATAAATCATCAAGCATATGATCATACGATAATACACCATCACCCATACATTTAAGCCAGCATCTTGTTGCAAGCTGTTCTTCTTCCTTTCCGAACACGGTGTATGCTTCTGCACGCTGCATTGGTGCATAACCCTCGTCGCCGTAAACAAAAACGTTCATAGACATAAGATATGTACCATCATAAAATATATCTATAAGCTGATAGCCAAGTGTATAAGGGTCGTACCCATAAAAATCCAGCTGACTTGGAACAAATTTAGTATATGAACCGTTTGAAAAAGTGTCACTGAAATGCACCCACAAAGTCCAGTCGGAGCCTGTTATAACTCCAAAATTATGTGTTCCGTCAATAGGCTGGCTTGATTTAAGATTAGGTATAATTCCGTCGCTGTATATATCTCTGCCTATTCCCAATTCCTCGCCATAATAATACAGAAATTTCGGATAAAGGTTTGTATATGGATTGGGCTTAATTTGTGCACTCATTACTACATTTCTGCTTACAACTGTATATCTTTCTGATACAGTAAAGCCTTTATAATATACAGTAAAGGCTTTTGAGGTTCCCAGTGTTTCAATGGATGTATCAAGTCCTAAAACAGTAAAGGATTCCTCATCATCTGAATAATATATTTTTTCTTCAGGTGCATTCTTGTAATAAACATAGATATAAAAATTGCTCAAATCATCCCCGACATAAAAACGACTGGTCTCTATACTTATTTTTTCAATATCCTTTACTAACACCTCAGCAGCTTTGACAACAATTTCAAATTCAAAATCTGCTTTGTCCGCAATTCTTACCGTTATCTTTTGTGTTCCGATTTGTGAAAAATCAGCACCCTTGATAATCTTCATATCATACGGATAATACCAGTCGGAATAGCTGCCGTCGGAATACAAGAGCTTAGCTCTCATCCCGTCAAGGCTCAGCTTTGTATCCTCTGTAGTATAAATCAGCTTTGTAGGGAAGGACGCCTGCACACCTGTAACCGTTCGCTCTGTCTTATGGGCAGTTTTCTTAAGCGTAATTTCAAAAGCAGCACTTGCGCCGTCATACGTAACAACGATTTTCTGCGTGCCTTCTAATGCCTTATTATAGCCCTTGAAAGTGCAATCTGCGGTATTAACCGTTCTTGTTGCTCCGCCGTCATAAACCGCTATGACAGTCAGACCTCTTGTGTCAAGACTCTCACCCCAGAGATATTCTGTCTTAAAGTCCTTTGAAAATTCAAGACGCAGTGCAACAGGCTTTGCATCCTCTTTAATCTCAACAACCACATTCTTTATTTCAGGCTTGGTGGTCGTCTGTGCAGGTATTTCACTTTTTGCTTTTTCGGTTGTTGCCTGTACCGCTGCCGGCTGTTTCTTTTCTGCTTTTGTTGCAGGCTGAGTTGTTGATTCAACGTGCTTCTCAGTTGTTGTAACAGGCATTTTATCAACAACGATTTCATCCTCTTCATCGGCACTTGCTATGATGCCCCAGTCCTGAAACTTTTCTGAAATAGAATTCACAACCTCCTGTGCAACATTATAATCAAACATCTTAGCAATAACTGTATTGGCAGTTAAGGCAGACAAAAGAATGATGCAGGCAATAAGTGATGCACGCATACCACGGCTCAGATATTTAAAGCCGTTTGTTTTGCAGGCTGCCATAATTTTATCACTGCTCATCATCGGAATTAAAACTGCAAAACCATTATCTTCCTTCTGCTCAAGCGCAATCAGCATATCTGTGCATTCATCAACCAAATCACAGTCTATATCATCCGTATCCTTTTCAAGCTCTTCATCAATCATTTTGTTAAGCATTGCCTTAAGCTCTGTATTAAAATCCTTATCATCAAAAAGGGAGTTGATAACCTTTTCATTAACCAAATTATTCATATTATTTCTCCTTTCTACCAGTCAATACTGACCGATTGCTTTATTTTTTCTCTCAGACGCTGCAGACGTTTTGCTGCCGCTGTTTTGGAGATATTAAGTCTTTTTGCCGTTTCTTCAATGGTAAAATCATATATGTATTTATATGCCAGGAGTTGCTGCTCGTCAGGTGTGAGAATCGTATTCAACTGTTTATTGAGCATTTCATAATCAATATTGCTGTCCATTTTATTCTGCTCGTCAACAAGCTTATCCTCATAATCCGAAATAGGAACTATCCGGTTATTGCTTTTTGTCTTTTCTTCAAAGCATTTTAAAACAAAGTTGCCTGAAGTTTTATAAAGAAAGGCTCTCGGATTCTTGATTTCTTCGCCGCTGAGCATTTTTTTGTATAAAACCATAAATGCATTCTGCATACAATCCTCCGCACTGTCCTTGTCCTTCAGTTTAACAAGGCACATTTTATAAATAGGACTTTTGTATTCATTATATATTTGTGTAAATCTATCCTGAACAGCTTTCCTTTTATTATTACTATCCAAACAACACACCTCCCTTTTAATCAGGTAAATTGTGATTTAAATCGCGTTACCTGTTAAGTAGTACGGTCAAAGCAGCAAAAGTTGACACAATTATATAATAATCTTAAAAATCTTTTTTATCAACAAAAAATACCTGTCTTTGTAAGACAGGTATTTTTTGCTTATTAACTTTTACGAGTTTTTCTGAACTGCCCACTGAGGCATTTCGTCGGCAGGTATCATCTTTGTGACATAGCCTGTTTTCTTATACTTAATCATAACAATATAATCATTATCATCTATCCGGCTGTATATCCTTGAATGTGACAGGAGCTCATCAATCTGCTTTTCATCTTTAACAACCTTAGCATTGCTGAAATAGCTCTTCATTGCAGTTTCAACATAATCATCATAATAATAATCTACAATTTCACTGCTTTCAATGCTCTGATTTGAAGAGGAGAACTGACTGGTGATATAGAATATATTATTCCAGTTCTGTGCCTGTCGACCCTTAATGCTTTTAAAGCTTGCGATACTTACTGATTCTACCTCATCCTGAACCTCAAACAGTTTATATTCGCCTGTTGATTTAAGATAATTAACGGTATTTTCCATAGACGGATAGATATACCAGCCCTGTTCCCTTGATGTTTTATAGACATCTGAATTTTCTTCAGTATATGAATCCGTCTCAATATCATTGTAATTACTGAACAGAAGTCCGCCGATTGCTGCCTCTTCAGGCTTGAATCGCTGCTCATAGGTCTGACTTAACAAATCATCAAGCAGTGCCTTTCTGAGCTCGGGCGTATTCTTTATCTTATTTCCGCTGTTAATGTTTGCGGAATTGATTGCGTAAACAATACCCTTTTTAAACAGCTGTTCAATGTTCGATTCACTGTCGTTAGCGAAAAATCCATAGGTATCCATATTGGAATTTTTCATTTTTTTATCAAATGGTGAATTTTCGGAATCACCGCAGAGCATATATTCAAGCTCCTCACGTTCAGCCTTGCTGTCACGCAGGGACAATATTTTGTACGCAATATCATCGGATTTTATGTCATAATATCTGCTTACAATACGACCGTTCTTCAGCTCGTAGCAAACATAAATACCCTTTGTGATGGTACTGCTCTCCTCTTGCGCGATAATATCTTTATTGATTTCAACAAATTTTTCAATATCTTCCTTGTCTGTAAAAGGACCTATCGCACTGTTTTCTGTATTTTGGAAAAGACTGTCCATATAGGAATCAGAATATGGGTTTAAAAGAACTTCACAGGTTGTTATATCCGTAATGTCCGTAGTAATGGCTGCCTTATCTATATCCTCAACATCAGGAATATAGGTTGAATAGCCAAGACCGCCTGTGGAGAGAACGGCAATCATTATACCGCTTACGGCAATCGTTGACACAGGTACAATCAGCTCCCTGAGCTTAGGCTTAATGCTTCTTCTGCAGATTGCCATAATAATAAAGTATATAATAAATACCAATACCATACCTGTTACAATATTTAAAGTATTGTTGCTGATAACGATTATTCTGCTTGTTATACCGAAGCCGCCCACAAGGGATGCAAACAGTACAACCATAATCTCCGCTGCAAAAAGCCTTGCGGCAGCAGGTCTTGTTCCGTGAACACCTGCATTCTCAGCCTTGATATTGATAAACAGCTTTCTTGCAATAAAAATGATTCCAATACTGATTACTGCCCATACGATAAGAGGAAGAATATAGCTGAACGGCATATTTTCATATCCTGTATTCGTATTCGATACACCAGCTGCGACTCCGCCCAAAACAGAATAGCTGTCAACAACATATTGTTCATTACCTCTGTGAACAAACTCAATAATATTATCACTAAGACTGTAATCAGCACCAAAAGCCTTACCTAATATCAAAGGATTAATCAGGGATGTATAATGCAGCAGACTCGGTTTTGCAAAAAATGCCTCATCATAATAAAAATGAATTACAGACTTATGATTATATCCGCTTAAAAACGTATAGCATAATGAATGAATAAAATAGGAAACAGACGTCGGTACGCCTGCAACTGCACCGCAGAAAAAAATACTTTCCACTACAGTGGTGCAAAAGGACATTGCCAGTGACATTAAGGCAAAGCCTGCCGCCGTATAAATAAAGCATTCTGCAAACAGGAGCACACCGCACCGAAGCACATAACCGAAATGACCTACTAAACAGGCATTTATAATAATATCCGCTATTATAGGTATTACAATTGCACCGGCCATCATTAAGAGAGAGGAAACAACTCTGTTTTTATACATTGTCCGCCTGTCAACAGGTGAGGAAAGGAAAACATTTACTTGCTTTTTCCGCATAATAAATTTAAAGCTGAACAGTGCGAAAAGTATGCCCAGCAGCATAAACGCCAGTCCAAGCATAATTCCGTAATTATTATAACCGCTGTAGCTGAAATTTGTATTTACAAGACAAAGCTGAATATCTTTCCTGAGCTTTTCAAGGTCAAAGCCTCCACCGTTTTTCAGATAGAACCAGAATGCTCCCATCGGACTTATAATGAAAGAATAGAAGGATAAAGCAAATGTAAGGACAGTGGGAACGATAATACTTTCCAGGGCTTTTTTGAAATCATATTTTGCAGCGTGCTTACTCGCTGAATATGGATGAGATGTCATATTTTCTGTCCTCCATTTCATTTAAAAATACTTCCTCAAGTGAAAGGTTAACACTGTCCATATGAACAGGGTTAAGTACTTCAAACACCTTTGAATCCATTTGGCTGTCCACAATTACTGACACCATTCTGCTTTCAATGGTCAGGTCCTTATAAGTAATAGCTGAAAAATCCTCAACAGTAACATCCCTGTCAAAAATAATTCTGTACTTTTTATAAGCACTGCTTGCATCATCAACAGAAACATCAAGAGTAAGATTTTTACCGTTTATAAGCGCCACGTGGTCACAAAGGTCTGCAACCTCCTGCAGATTGTGGCTGCTCATCAGAATGGTGCACTGCGTTTCTGCCATATATTCTATAAAAAGCTTTTTGCAGAGATTTCTTTTCTGTGGGTCAATACCGTCAAATACCTCATCAAAGAACAGATACTTCGGTCTTGTTGCCATTGCAAGGATAATTTCCGCCTGCCTTTGCATACCCTTTGAAAAGGACTGCAGACCGGCACTCGGGCTGAGACCCATCGCGTCCGTCATTTTATAGAAAACCTTATCTGAAAAATTTTCATAGTAACCTTTATAAAAATTCCGCATCTTACCAAGCGTAGCACCTCGCGGAAAATAAAGCTCATCTGGGATAAAGAAAATATTGTTTCGGATTTTTCCGTTGTCATAAACATTTTCTCCGTCAATTAAAACTTCTCCGTTTTCAGGCTTATATATTCCTGTGCAGGTTTTCAGCAGTGTGGTCTTGCCTGCACCGTTATACCCCACCAGTCCGTAAATGGAGGATTCCTCAATTTGCATATTTATATTTTCAATAGCGGTAAAATCGCCGAATTTTTTAGTAACATTTTTAATCTCAATCATTTTTATCACCAGCCTTATAGATTTCGTCAACCAGAGAGTCTACCGCATCTCTGCCGACACCTTTAGCCTTACCGGATGTCAAAACAACACGGATGTCCTTCAGTGCCGAATCAACAATCATTTTATTTCCTATAGGGTTTTCGCTGACAAATATTCCCTTGCCGGGTACTGAATATACTACCTCGTCAATCTCAAGCTCTGCAAAGGCACGCTTTATTGTATTCACATTTATATTAAGCTCCTTTGACAGACTTCGTATTGACGGAAGCTGATCATTTGATTTATAGATGCCGGTATTAATAAGCATTATAATCTGCTCCTTGATTTGCTCGTAAATCGGCACACGGCTGTGAGAATCAATTAAAATCACTATATCATCCCCTTCTGTTAAAATGAAAAGCAACTGTGATATCTTTACTATCACAGTTGCAATATAGCATATAAAACTCTGTTCTGTCAATACACTTAATAAAAAATTAATAAATGAACATTCAACAAAAAAACGGACATCCTGCAAAATGCAAAATATCCGTTTTCTCTATATATTATAATTAATCAATCTGCTTTTTTCGCAGTGGTTGCTTTTGCAGTAGTTGTGGTTTTCGGCTTGCCGTATTTACTGTAGGCTGTATAATTCACATCTCCATTTACAGAACGGGTAAGAACGTAGTTTGATCCGTCTTTTGAAACCTTGATATCAACTTTGCCGATATCCACATTATCCTTTGCATACACATCACAGATGAGTACCCCCTTTGAGGCGGAGACACTCAGCCTGATATCACTGCCGGAATTGTTTTTAAACTGGAAATCCTGTGAATTCCACTGTACAGTTGCATCTGCACCCAGCGGTACATAGCTGATTTCCAGCGAATGCGGAGCACGGACGGTTATATTCATATTGGCACGAAGCACTGCCTGGAAAATCGTTGAACTCACCTGACAAATACCGCCGCCGAGACCGTCCACAAATTCATCACCCTCAACAACCTTTGCCTCCTGATAGCCTGCAAGCACCGTTCTTTTACCCACTGTCTGGTTAAAAGAAAATGTACTGCCATCAGGTATTTTCAGATTATCAAGTTTGCTCACAGCATTGCCGATATTAACCGTTCGTGTTTTGTTTGATGAATCATAATAGGTTTTATATGTAGAAAGCTTGTACGGATAATCACCGTCATTATCCTTTACAAGTGCAGGATAAACGGTGCCCGTTGCCGCCTCCTTGAAGGTAGTATTTATATCTTCTGTTGTTCTTGTTGTAGTCGTTGTAGTTGTTGTTGCTTTAGTTGTTGACTCGGTTGTTGCATTTACATCAGCCGTTTCACTACAGCCTGCAAGTGCCACAGCCAAAATAGCCGCAGCTAAAACAATTGCCAATAGCTTTTTCAATTACTTTTTCTCCTTGTAGGGTTTCTTGATATCAACCCAGCCTTCCTTTATCACTTGTCTTGCACGTGCAATGGACAGTGCCTTTTCAGGTATACTGTCTGTAATGGTTGAGCCTGCTGCAATATATGCCTGCTCACCGACCTCAACAGGTGCAATAAGATTTGTATTGCATCCGATAAATGCGCCGTCACCGATTTTGCAGCGGAATTTATTTTTTCCGTCATAATTGCAGGTAACCGTACCGCAGCCGAAGTTTACATCACTACCGACATCACTGTCTCCGATATAGGTCAGATGTGCACTTTTTGATCCTTCACCCACTGTTGAATTCTTAACCTCAACAAAATTACCGATATGAACACCTTTTTTCAGTGTTGAATTTGCTCTTACCTTAACGAACGGACCTGCATCAACTCCGTCCTCAACCGTGCTGTCAAGAATTTTACAGTTGTCAAGAATCACATTATCACCGACAGATGAGCAATCAATATATGTGTTCGGACCAATCGTACAGCCGCTGCCGATAACCGTATCGCCTAATATAATTGTATTCGGAAGAATGACAGTTGAATTGCCGATTTTTACATCCTTGCCGATAATAACACCGTCTGTACAAGGAATGTCAACACCGTCAAGCATAAGCTTGGTATTTATATTCCTTCTCATTATAGTATTGAGGTCATTAAGCTGTTTGCGGTCATTTGCTCCGAGTACAACATCACTGTTTTCAACAACATATGCACCGGCATTTTTACCTGTACCGATAAGAATTTCAAGACAATCTGTAAGATAGTACTCATTCTGCACATTGTTATTTGTGATATTGCCCAGTGCATAAAGAAGATCCGCACCGTTAAACCAGTAGCAGCCTGCATTTGACTCGTTGATTTTCTTTTCCTCAGGTGTTGCATCCTTATGCTCAACAATTCTTAAAAGCACACCGTTTTCATCACGCTTGATATGACCGATACCCTCAGTATCATCAACCATTGCACTTATAAGTGTGATTGAGTTATTATTGGATTTATGGTAATCGTAAGCCTTGTTGATTGTTTCAGCGTCCATAAGCGGTCCGTCACCATTAAGGATTAAAATTTCATCATCCTTATGAGACTTAATAAATTCATCTGCCTGCATAACAGCGTGACCTGTGCCGAGCTGCGGCTCCTGAAGAGCAGTCTTAATATCATCAGAAAGATAAGCCTCAACTTCTTCATGCTTATATCCTGTAATAACGCAGATATCCTCAGCACCTGTCTCTTATACACATCTCCGAGCCCACGAGACTAAGGCGAATCTCG
>ERZ1026947.983-NODE-983-length-12946-cov-5.100070_pt1 | contig 12946 bp, 8 predicted proteins | sample MGYA00519568_ERZ1026947 | MGnify/ENA primary metagenome ERZ1026947 (study PRJEB26926, sample SAMN06164744) | human gut metagenome | biome: ENVO:00009003; feature: ENVO:2100002; material: ENVO:00002003 | host: Homo sapiens | place: USA | collected 2012 ...
GAATATTTTACTTGTTATTTTATAGTTTAACAAATGAGTTAAAACTAATCTTTAAGTTTAATGTATGATAGAGATATTAAGTCGGGCATTGAAACGAATATACATTTACATAACAATTCCTCACACAAAGGAGTAGTCTTGTAAAAATATGTGTAGGTTTCCGTGTCCGACTTTTGTTTTGTCTTTTCGGTATTCTGATATCTCTGTGACAGCAAAAGTATATACTCAAATTGTAGACGAAGTATTTGAGCAAAACAGAAAAAATGAGCAGAGTACGCTAATCAGAAAGAACAGAAAACAGTAAACAAATAAAAGTAAAAGAGGTAAGGACACTGCAAAATATGCAGTACCCCTAACTCAAAATTTGGTGACAAACAATATAAAAAGTTAGAATTTTTATTTGGACTGGACTTTGGCAGAAAAGTGTGATATGTGTTGCAGAAATGCATTGCTCCGATTGCTGCAACACAAATTATTATGGTAAAGGCGAGGGATTAAATTCCTCGCCTTTATCTCTCGAAAGTCTCTCACCCAATTGGCAAGGTTTGGCGAGTTCGTGTGTCTTAGAAAGCCTTACAGAGTTCTGCTATTTGAAATTACAAATAAATGCTCAAAGTAAAAAAGCACCTTGAAAGGTGCAAAAATGTGCCAAAAGGCGAAAAAAATGGACAGTTCGCAATGAACTGTCCTAATCCAGCAGAGATATAAACACCTGCATACTACGTATGCAGAACCTTGACGTTCGCTCGCTATGCTCGCTCGGCTAAAGAATTCGAATCTTAAATGATGGAGTCAGAGTGGTAGGTTCTACTAAAATATTTGCCGATTTCAAGCCATATTTTAAGTTTTAGTGTCTACCAAATGTCTGCAATGATTTTTGTTATGGTTTCATCTAAAATAATACCGACTATTACTGCAAAGATTTAATCTCGTAATCTTTCAATCTTGGTAAACAAACAATATAAAACAATAACAAAAATTATAATATTCTTTCAACTGTAATTTTATTTATAGTTGACAACATTAAATGTGTGTCTCGTTTCTTTGGCATAATTTCCTGATACACATTACCGACACCGAATTTTGTGCGTTCTGCCGTTCGGATGATTAACGGACCTTGTGCTATATAGTCCTTATATTCACGCAGACGCATTACAAAATTGCCGTCAATATTGAAATAATCATTGATAAGAATATCACCGCTGAACACCTGCAGATTAAGTCCCGAAAAATCAAACTGCAATTCAATATCAAAGTAATTATCCAGCAGTTTTGAATCCATTTTTAATTCATAATACTGTCTTTTTCCATGTGAATACAGGTAATAACCATATGGCAATTTAAACTTATTACACTGTCTGAATTTAATCTTATCAGATAAATCTATGTTTTCTTTTTTCTCGCAGTAAACCGTATTTTCATCTGTATAAACTGTTCCGTCTGCAAAAAATGCACGGTTGTTTGCGATATGAAGTTGCTTTGCCTTTTCAATCGGCAGAACAATCATTCTTATATTCTCTTCACAAATACCCTCTTCATCGAGGGGAATATCTTTTACAATTCCATTCACTGAATATTTAGGCTTTATACCCTCACACTCTGCCAAATAACAAACCATTTCGCCATTCTGTTCAAGCCTTGCAATCGGCTGTGCAAGAATATAATCAAAATGAACATCTCCGATATTCAGGTTAAAGGGATAGAAAAACATGGTACCTGCCTGAACATTAATATCAGGCAGAGCAAACTGTTTACTGTTCATATTCAATGTAACAGAAACATTTTTAAAATCATCATACTTCAAGCCTTTTTCATAGGTAGATACAAAGAAATATCCGCTCATATTTTCATCCATTCTGACAGAGCATTTCAGAAATGAAATATCATTAGGATCAGCTGATTTCCATTTTGGAAAATAAGCCTGCTTTGTGCAGATTTCCGTATCAAAATACTGTGTAAACAAATGCATTAAACGAAGTAAATCTCCATGAGGTCTGCACTCACCGTATCTGCTTAAAGGTGCCTGAAAATCATAATCAATAACAGGATAATTGTTCGGATAGCCTGTAATTCTGCTTTCCTGCATAAAGCCGTTTATCGGATTTCGCCCGCCATGAAACATATAGTAGCCAAGTAAATTACAGCCGGACGCAAACTTTGCAAATCCAACACCATAACCATCCTTTTCACTTATGTATGGTCTGCGATGCTGTGTAACCTGATTGCCGGGTCCTGTTTCACAGGATGCAAAAGGAACAAATTGATATGCATCTGCTTTTGCTTTTTTCTTTTCTTTAATTAAATCTTCACCAATTTCAGCCTCTGTTCTTCCCGGCATTATTGAAAATCTGTTATTCGGCTTCAAAGCCTTTTTGCCCATACTCCATGGGGCATCGGGATAACCGCCGACCATTGGCAGAAATTCATCATCAGGACAATTTGACGGCCACGCTGTCATAGTAAAAAACGGTGTTTTAAATCCTATTTTTTCTGCAATTCTGCGTAAAGTGCGGATATGCTCCGTACTGCCTGTATATTCATTTTCAAGCTGAATACCAAGAACGGTTTCTCCATCGAGATAAGGGGCAACCTCTTTATACAAGCCGTTCCAAAAATCTTCAACTTCTTTGAGATATTTAGGATTATCCGTTCTTTTATACGGCATTCTGTTTATGCGTTTTGGGAAGCCACCGCGCACAACCTCTCCATGATCCCAAGGACCGATACGAAGAATACAAGGCATATCAATTTCTCTGCATATACTTAGAAAACGAGCAATATCATTATCTCCCGAAAAATCAAATTCGCCCTTTTCTTCCTCATGAAAATTCCAGAAAACATAGGTGGAGACCACATTAAGTCCGCAGTCCTTCATTTTCAAAAGCTCTCTTTTCCAGCTTTCATTCGGCACTCGACTGAAATGCAGTTCGCCTGCAATGGGCAAAAAAGGCTTGCCGTCTTTTGTGAAATACAGAGTATTCACACTATATCGGCTTTCAATATTACCATATTTGAAGTTTCCCTTCTCAATAGGCAAAGGATTTACATTTATTTCTATTTTCATAACAACCTCTTATTTATGAATTTCAATCTGCTTTGCATTCACTTTACAAAGTGTATCATATGATGGCTTTTTATTACCATACAAATCTGTTGAGCCGTGAACTCTTTGCTTAAATCTGCCTTCACCCTGTTCACCAACATGGGTTCGGTAATCATTCAGGCTGAACCATACATAGCCCTGAATTTTATCTGCACAATTAAAGCAATCAACATTATCAATAAGTATTTGATTTCTGCGTTCATCACCGCCCTTAAAATGCGGTTCACATAAACCAAATTCTGTTATGATAAGCGGTTTGCTTTTGCAAATGTTATTCACCTCAAGAATTTTTGCAGGGATATCATTACACGGCATCCATAACCCCAGATACTCATTCCACATTGCAACATCACCAAAAAGTGTTGCATCTGTTTGCCTGCCCTTAATAAATCCTAAGGTATTTGAAACGTAATTTACACAGCGTGTTTTATCTTTTGATTTAAAATACTTTCGCATTTCAGTAACATATTTCTGCGTTCTTTTAAATTGACCACCAAGCTCATTGCCAACACCCCAGAATATAATAGACGGATGATTGAAGTGTGCCTTTATCATTTCATCTGCCTGCTGCTTTGCAATGGTCAATTGCTTTTTATTCGGTTTCTTCGGTGCACCCCAAAACGGAATTTCCTCCTGAACAAGGAGTCCGTTTTCATCACACCAATCATAAATACGGTTGTCCTGCTGCCAATGAAAGCGTGTAAATCTGCATCCACTGTCCTTAAGCTGTTTTAAGCACAGAATACTGTGCTCAAGCGGCTCTGCCATTCCGTAATCAGGATGAGAACCGGGCATCCATTCACAGCCTGTTAAATAAACAGGTTTATTATTGAGGAATATATAATTTTCGCTTACCCTAATTTTTCTCAGTCCAAATTTCTGAGTGAATGCATCATTATTTGTTTTAATGGTTAAGTTATATAAATTGGGATTATCAAAATCCCAAAGCTTCAAATTGGAAAACTTAATTTCAGCATGATTATTGCGTATCTGCTTTTTGATTCTAAGAACGATTTCATCGGTTTTATAATCAGATATAATAAACTCTGCATTATCATTCATATGATTATCAAAAAAGCTTATATCCAAATCAAGATAACCATTGCAGGTATCATCAGCAATATCAGTAAGCAGCGGTGCTACAAGAACAGATTCTATAGAATCTGCATCTGCGAATAAAACAGATACCTCTCGGATGATTCCGCCGTCATCTGCCCAGTCGAAGTTTTTCATATAAGGCAGCATATTTTTGCTTGGAGTATTATCTGCAATCACCTTAACACAATTGTTGCAGCCGAAAAATACCGCATCCGTTATATCAAAAGAAAATGGAGTATATCCGGAACCGCTGTGCGTGCCGATATGCGTATCGTTAACATAAACATCTGCAGTATGATAAACAGCACCAAAATGCAGAATCACTTTCTGATTTTGCTTATTTTTATCCACGAACACAGTAGTTTCGTAATTTGCCTTTCCTCTGTAATTTTGTGTTTTCTCACAGACGTTCCATGTATGCGGTGTTTTTACTTTTGCATTATAGTTCAGTTTATAAATACTGAAGTCCCAATCGGACAGTATCTGTTTTTCTCTCATAATAAACATTCCTTTAATTCATTACAACATGTTCAATATCCGCTGTAGCATTTCCGTTTTTCGCGTGAATTGTAATCACACTTCCACCTGTTTGCTCAGCAAAATTCCAAGGTGCAGGAGAAGGACCTGTTTTCAGCCCATAAGCCATAGTAACGCCGTCATATGTAATTACCGCATTATTTTCGTGATCGTGACCACAGATAATATGTGTAGTGCCAAGCTCCTTGCATTTTTCAAAAAAGCCTGATTTTACAGGAGCAGTTCCCGGAAGATAGTCACATTTGCCAAAACCGTATTCTTCAGGAATTGTATAGCTTTCATCACTATTCTGAACACCGTATTTTTCAACAGCCTCTCTGAATTCAGGCTGTGCAAAATGAGAAAAGGTCATTGACGGTACTGTTTTGCCGGCTACAGATGCAATACCTTTTGCATTCCACTCAAACCACGCAATCTGTTCATAACCCATATAAATCTCTTTTGTTGAGCCGTCATTATATTGTGTATATCTGCCGTTATCAAGCATAAAGAGAGAATAAATCGGATTGCCGTTTTCCGTTATATTTACAACATAATTGCCACAGCCGTAAAGATTGGACGGACCCTTTTGAAACAGGCAATATTCTGATTTCATAAACTGGTCACCCTGCCAGTTCAGTGTTGTCATTGGTATTTCGTTATCGTGATTGCCGAAAACAACAGTCCACGGCAGTTCAAAAGAATCCATAACCTTAATAAATTCTTTTGTTAAAAATCTTGATGTAACACCCGACACATTGTCACCAACTGTTGCAAGCATATCAGGCTGTGTTTTTTCTACAAGTGCCTTTATCTGCTCATAGCAAGCTTTATTGTCTTTGGGATTCATCCAAAGCTGTGAATCGGTAATAAGCAGAATTCTGAAGTCTTTATTAGGATTCTTCTCTACGGTCTGAATGGTACTGATATCAAATTCATCTGATTTTGCCCACACTTCAGTATGCTTTTCACCCATTAACGGAAAGAACAGCACACCTGCAATAATGATTACAACAGCAAGAATCACTGCGGCAATTGAAAATATAGTTTTCAATATCTTTTTCGTCATTTTAAATTCCCCCTTGACAATTTATCTTTTATTCAAAGCAAACAGAAAATTCAAAAGTATTCTGTTTATTTAGGTTAAATCTTTCACCCCAGTAATTACCCCACAAAATTGAGCGCTTATAATTGCCTTTGCTTATCTGCAATTTTGCATTAAGTGGGTTCGCATAGGCGTTTATGTTAATGCAATCTGTATTAATCAGCACTTTTTGGTTATTGAATGTTTCAGCAAGATAACTGCTGATGTTCAACCTTTTTGTTTTAAAATCATTGCTTGCAAAACGATTATATTTACTTGCTTTTTCATAATAAGCATAAGAAGACATATCATCTTCCCAAGTGATATTATTCATATCCGTATCATCATAATTATGCATTTTTCCAACCCTATAGGCAGTACCGAAATCTCTTGCTATATGATTATTCGGATAATCATTATAAAGTGAATTTCTGTGCCATGATACAGATTTAAAATCATCAGAAAGCTCTATATCCACACCAATTTCACCGATAAGATAGAAAGAGGATAATTTATTTTTTGGTTCAACCTTGAAATTCAATACATTTCCTGTCTGATTAACAGTAAGCAGAAATACTCTGCCGAAGCCAAAATCAACAGTATATGTATTTTCATCTGTTTTTACAATTTCTTTATAGAGAACATCAAATTTATTAAGCCCTGTATAAAGGTGCATACCGCGGATTTTAACTGTTTCTCCCACCATTATACAATTCTGTGCATATAACGGATTTACAGCCGAAGGATTGATTTTCAGCTGATCGTACACTTTATTGACAATACAGCTTTCTACTGAAATATTGCTATAAGAAAATTCAACTTTCATGTTATCCGTGCAGTTTATATGTAAAAGCGAAACTGTTCCAAAGCTATGAGGTTCAATATTTTCCTGAATTCTATCACTATAAAGCAGTTTTCCGTTTTTATCCTTAACCGTTACGCTGACTTCATTAAGATTTGTATGATCAAAACGATTCTGAACCTTAAATCGGATTTCATCACCGTAAACATCAACACTATTGATTTTAACAGGCGTAAACGCTTTTTTTGTCAAATAAGCCTCAGGCTTAAGCCTTTTAAATGCATCAAAAATACATCCCCATTCGCCATAACCTGCACACTCACCTTTGAGATGTTTCTGGTGTTTTTCCATCTTCTTTTCAGGCAGATAAAACACATCATCAATTGCCGCCCATATGTCACATCCTAAGGCACCGTCTGTATTAAAAATATTATCCCAGCCGCGTTTTATACTTTCTCCCCAGAAGACACGACAGCTGTTATTATATTTTAAATCATCAATATTATAACACGGCACATGTGCAAATTCATCATGAAGAATTGGCATATCCTTTCTGCCAAGCTTTGATGTAACCTTTGCATAGTGCTTGCTGTAAATATCGTAAGGCAACGGTCTTGATGCTACTGTCCACGGATAACTGAAAATAACGGGTCTTGTTATATCTTCATTTTTAACATAATTATAACAATCCCTAAATCCTGCTGACTTTTCAAAACCCGATTCATTGGCAATAGACCAGATAATCACACTTGGATGATTTCGGGAGCTTTCAACCATTTCTTTAAAGGAATTGAGAAAATCACGGGAAGGATTATAAATATCAAAACCATTTGCACCCTTAAAGCAGGCGGCATTTTCCTGTTCTACATACATCCCCAGCTCATCACACACCTCAAGCATATAATCACTTACAGGATAATGTGATGTGCGTATATGGTTTACGTTGTGTTCTTTATAAGTTTTAATTTCATTATAAATATCTTCTTTTGTTAGGGATCTTCCATAAAGTCTTGAAACATCGTGACGACACACACCACGTAGTTTTATTTCTTTTCCGTTAACATATACCTTGTTTTTGTCTGTGTTGTTCTTACCGCCGTATGTAATTTCCCTGAAACCGAATTTCATTGTATTTTCCTGCAGAGAATTGCCGTTCTTGTCACACAAAACAGTTTTCAGTATATACAAATTCGGATGCTCAGCATCCCATAAATCAGCAAATAACACCTCAAGCTCAAATGAAATATCCGATGAATTCACACTGATTTCTTTTGCTGCTTTTATCTTTCCCTCACGGATTATATCTGTTTTGAGAACAAGTCCTTTGCAGTTTTCTGATAAAAGCATATTTACTTTAGCAATTGAAGTACTGCCTTTTACAAAAGTATCAATATGAGTCTGCAAAATTGCTTTTTGAGGCAAACAGAACATTGTAATATTACGAATGATTCCGCCGATATTATGATGCGCATAATAGCTTGCCCATGCAGAATTACTTTGATATTTGCCGTCTGTATTCCAGACAGATTTTTTATTTCCCTCTATATCTGCAACGCCGACAATAAGCGTTATTTCTTTTGCTTCAGCAAAATCTGTTATATCGACATCCCACACGGTAAATCCACCGATATGAGATTTGATAAATTTATTATTCACCCACACTCTGGCATTTGAATAAACGCCCTCAAAACGAAGAAAAATACGATTACCTACATAGTCTTTTGGGATTTTAATGATTCTTTTATAATAATATTCCGTATTATTTTCAATATCAAATTCCTGCATAATCAGTGAAGACGGAACAATAACATCCTGCCATTTTTCAGCATCAATAATACTGAAATCATAATCCTGTTTATGTGCAAAAGCTTCCGGAATATCTGCTATTTTTTCAAACAAAAGCTTCCACTCGTTTTCAATATGATTTGTCAGGCACTGAAAAACACATTTCTTATCAAAAATCTTATCAGGAATCAACGGCAGATATGGACTATATGTTGCAGCAGCCTTATTTTCAATATTCATTTTCTAACCTCTATTCCTTTAATTTCTTAAAATACTGTCTGTAAACAGCAACAATAGAATTAATCAGCACAATCAGATAAAAAACAGCAACAGATAAACCCTGCTGTGTATCAAAATACTGAACAGTCCATAAAATCGTTCCGAACAATCCTGAGAGTAATGTTATAATATACGCATTTTTATAATAGAAAGCAAGCAGCAGACAAGCTGTAACACTGAACACAAAGAATATGTCATCAAAAATTACTGAACTGCTGTTTAATAAGGATAATACAAAATACATAATTACACCAAGCAACAGCATAAAACATCCCAATAAAGTAAGCTGTCTTTTATTCATTATTTTCATTTCGCTGTTAGAATTGTTTTTTGCCTGATTCCATTTAATAAAACTATATACAGCCATAGGTGCCTGCAATAAAAACATAAATGCACAGGTTGCATAAATACTTGTTTTAAATGCCAACAAGCCGTTTGTAACAGCATAAACAAAGCCAAATAAAAAGCCTATGGGATAATTGATTGACACAAAAAAATTAAACGTCACACCTAAAAGCGCATTAACAATTGCAAAAGCAGTATCTTTGGATAATATGCCGCAAATAAAAATTGCAAACAGCTGCATTGCCAACAGAATGCTGTGTTTTTTAGTCAATATGCAATACTCCTTATTTTACATTAAACCCATCATAACCATTTGAATAATATTTTTCATCAAACGGAATATTGGAGACAAGCCAGGTTGTGCGTTCCTCTAAAGTCTGGTTACCGTGAGAAGTTCCAAGTCCGCCATGATCATTACCGAAAACAACGAGCCATTCTTCATTGTATATTTTCTCTCGCTCTTCAATCGCATTTAAGATTGAATTTGCATACATATCACAGTTCATTACTGCACCGGTGTATTGTGTGCTTGCACCAAAGCCGAAAGTGTGACCTGCTGTGTCTATATTATGAAAAATTGCTGTGATTACATCGTCATCCTGTGCCATTCTGTCAAGAACATAATCACGCATTCCCGTATCATATGGTGCGGAAGAAGACGGTGTTTCAGGTGCAACAAAATTATAGAGCTCTATGCTTTCTGCTCTTGTTTTTTCCAGCTTATCAGCTTTGGCTCTGTCTATATCACAGAATACCATAGGCAGATTATTCTGCATAACATATTTGACCTCTTCCTTTACATTGACATCAAGATACTGATCCCAGTCAAAGGCAAGCGAAGAATGAAGCCCTTTTTCAGCATATTCAAGCATATAGGTTTTATAATCCATGTTTTTAGAATCATCATTTGTTTTTATGCCATGCTTACTACCCCAGACACCTGTGAAATGAGATGTCCAGCTTGCAGATGTTGAGGTTGTCTGTTCAGTATCAGTATCTGTTTCACCACCGCAATAAGCGAGATAAACTCCGCCTGACTGCTGCAATCTTTTAAATGCACTTACATCAGTAATAGAATTATAGGCCACACTATCGGCATTATTTTCATCAACAAGGACATACGATAATGCATCTGCCCGCATACCGTCAAAGCCTAAAAACAGTACCTTGCGGATTTTACCATTCGGAGCATATGCGCTACCATCCTTAATTTCGCATTCATCAAGAAAACTGTGAACATGATTGTATGTATTATACTGTGGAATTGCTGTATCATATGTATTTTTCCAGAATGAATAATTGTTAACCTTTTCAAGATAAGCCGAATCACTGGGTGGTGTATCATCTTTTTTACAGGCTGTTAATGTTCCCATTAAAACAACACCAACCATAGCAACGGCTAAAATTGATGCAATATGTTTTGACAATTTCATAGCAATCTCCTTTATTTACTTTATTCCAAATCCATCATAACTTTTGGAATAATACTTTTCATCAAATGGGATGTTTGTTGCAAGCCACGTTGTACGTTCCTCTAAGGTCTGATTACCGTGACCTCTGCCAAGACCACCATGATCATTACCGAAAACAACGAGCCATTCCTCATTGCAGTGTTTTTCTCTTTCCCACACCGTCTGCAAAACGGAATAGGCATACATATCACAATTTATAACAGTTCCGATATACTGCGTGCTTGTGCCAAAGCCAAACATATGCCCTGCTGTGTCAATATTTTCAAAAATGCCGCAGATAATATCGTCATCCGCCTCAATTCTTGAAATCATATAATCTCTCATTCCCGAATCATAGGGAGCAGAATGTGACGGTGTATCAGGAGATATGAAATTATTGAACCTTGCATTTTCAGAATTCCCTGCCTTCTTTGTTCTGTCAATATCACAAAACCGAATTGGCAAGGATTTTTTCATTGCAAATTTAATTTCTTCTTTCAGATTAACATCAAAAAACGGATCCCATTCAAATGCAATGCAAGTATTCAGTCCCTTTTCTGCATATTCAAGAGCAAAGGTTTTATATTTCAGATTCTTCGTATCATCATTTGTGATAATGCCGTGTTTGTTGCCCCACACACCTGTGAAGTGTGATGTCCAGCAGGATGATGTTGAGGTTGTCTGCTCAGTGTCCGTTCCTGTTTCACCACCGCAATAGGCAATATAAACTCCGCCTTTTTGGGCAATATCATTTATTCCGCTGAAATTCAATTTGGAATTAAACGCAGTTAAATCAGAATTATTATTTTGAAGAACATATGGCAATGCATCAGGTCGCATTCCGTCAAAGCCTATAAATAATACTTTGCGGACCTTGCCGTTCGGAGCAACTGCTTTGCCATTTTTTATCTCACATACATCTAAAAAATCATGCACATGAAAATAGGTTTGATATTCGGCAACTGCTGTTTCAGGCGTATTTTTCCAAAAAGAATAACTGCCAAGATTTTTCAAATAATCACGATTACTTTTCACTTTGATTTTTCCGTGCTTATAGCCTGCTGAAGCAGCTTTTATATTGCTGCAAATCATTTTAACTAAGTCTGATATAATCATAATTATCCAATCTCTTTACCGAAAGTTATACCGCTCATTGCTCTGTGGCGGAATACAGCACGAGTTGTGAATGAGCCGTCCTCTTTAATTTCAATCAATCTGCCGCCACGAAGCGGTGTCATATAAATATTGTGGTCGCAGGAAAGTCCATATGAAAGGCGGATTCCCTGATATTCAACCTCAAAATTGTTCATATGATCGTGACCTGCAAAGCAGCCCTTGGTTGAACCGAGCTCAACCATTTTTTCAAACATCATATCATCAACTGCAGGTGTACCGTCTTCATTCACAAATTGATAACCCCAAAGGCGTTTGTCAGTTCCCTTTGCTTCTTCATATGCTGTCATATATTCCTTCATCGGAACATGGAAAAATGCAAGTGACGGAACAACCTTTGACTCATCACCGTTTACCTCTTTGGCAATTGTTTTAACTGTATTTTCATACCATTCAATCTGATTATCATGGAAATGGTCATAGCCATTATTCTCTTCATCCCAGCTGTGCGTATCCATCATAATCAGCGAGGTTATAACCTTGCCGTTATCATCTGTAACATTGTAATAGTAATTACCCATACCATCAACATTTTCATCCCCTGCCTCATAAATGCAGTTCGGAAGTGTTTCAAGATAGTCACTGAGTGTCTGCTTATCTGCTATTTTTTCAGGGTCTAAAACCTCGTCAGGCTCATATTTAATATCAAGCCCCTCATGATTGCCGAATACAAAGCCCCATGGAATACCCAATTCCTCCATAAATGTGCAGAAGGTTTTGAACGCTGTGAAATTTTCTTTTTCACTTGTTAAATCTCCTGTCAGCATAATCATATCAGGGTTTGTTTTTTCTACCATAGCCGTGATTGTTTTAAAGACTTTGGCATCCTTTTTCTCATCATTTAAAATATGTACATCCGTTATCTGCAAAACAGAAAATGCTGTATCCTCTGCCCTTTTATAATCCTTATGATAAAATCCCACGAATGCAAAAGCACCTCCGACAATCATTGCAATAACAAGCACAATGCTCAATAAAACCTTTACCCACTTTTTCATATCAATTCTCCTCACTTGGTTTAAACACTATAAAATCAAACTGCTTTGGTACAGTGATTTCATTTTCCTGTTCGCCGTATTTTTCTTTTCTGATACCTTTATAAAGAATATCTAAAAACTTATCTCCCTCACGGAAATCAAGCAATTTCAAGCCGCCGTTTTGCATAAGCACCTCTTCTGCCTTATCTGCATTGCCTGCTTGCAGATAAGCCATAGAGAGATACATATTCAGTCTTGGCGACTCTTTTAAGTCTGCTGAAATTCTGTCTCTTATACACATCTCCGAGCCCACGAGACTAAGGCGAATCTCGT
>ERZ1026947.986-NODE-986-length-12926-cov-4.484034_pt1 | contig 12926 bp, 13 predicted proteins | sample MGYA00519568_ERZ1026947 | MGnify/ENA primary metagenome ERZ1026947 (study PRJEB26926, sample SAMN06164744) | human gut metagenome | biome: ENVO:00009003; feature: ENVO:2100002; material: ENVO:00002003 | host: Homo sapiens | place: USA | collected 2012 ...
CTCGACTAGTCGTCGGCAGCGTCAGATGTGTATAAGAGACAGGTCACAAAGACACTTCTCGACAGCAACTTCGAAAAAGTTCCATATGAACTGGCAAAAGGCAAACATGTCCTTGTCATCGGTGGTGGTGATACAGGAAATGACTGCGTAGGAACTTCCGTCCGTCTTGGTGCAAAATCTGTGACACAGCTTGAGATGATGCCGAAACCGCCGGTTGAGCGTGCTGCAAACAACCCGTGGCCGCAGTGGCCGAGAGTCCTCAAGACAGACTACGGCCAGGAAGAAGCGATCGCAGTCTTCGGACATGATCCACGGATCTATCAGACAACCGTCACCGAATTTATCGCTGACAAAAAAGGCAATGTGTGCAAGGCAAAGATCGTAGACCTTAAAGCACAAAAAGACGAAAAGACCGGAAGGATGATGATGGTTCCGGTTGAGGGAAGTGAGAAAGTGATCCCTGCAGATCTGGTCCTGATCGCAGCAGGATTCCTCGGAAGCCAGAAATACGTAACCGATGCATTTCACGTAGCGATCAATGGAAGAACAAACGTTGAGACAAAACCGGATGCCTACGCAACTTCTGTACCGAGAGTCTTCACAGCTGGCGACATGCACAGAGGACAGTCTCTGGTCGTATGGGCGATCCGCGAGGGCCGCGAAGCCGCCAAAGCCGTAGATGAATCCCTGATGGGTTATACAAATCTCTGAAAAAAGACGTTGACAAAGACCATGCCGGTTGCTATAATACCTGCATGAACAAAGGCGTTCTTTTGGAGGGTAAACCTTCCGAAAGTACGCCTTTTTTGTTTTTATTTTCAATAGATAAGGAGAGAATGGCATGGGGAATTATACCAGAGAAGAAATATTACAGATGGTTGAGGAGGAAGACGTAGAATTCATCCGCCTTCAGTTTACTGATATGTTCGGTGCGATCAAGAATATCGCTGTTACGACCCGGGAACTTCCCCGTGCGTTAGCGAATCAGTGTATGATCAACGGCGAACAGATCGCAGGGATGGATCCTGAAAAGGGATCTGATCTTTATCTTCGTCCGGTGCTGGATACGTTTGCTATCCTGCCGTGGCGTCCGCAGCAGGGAAAAGTTGCGAGAATGATCTGCAATCTCTACTGGCCGGATGGTACACCATACAAAAACAGCCCGAGATATATTCTTGAGAGAGTAGCCGAAGAGGCGGAGCAGGAAGGATATACCTGCTACATCGATCCGGAGTGTGAGTTTTTTCTTTTCCACACAGACGATAATGGCAATCCGACAACCGTAACACACGAAAAAGCAGGATACCTGGATATGAGTCCGCTGGATCTTGGCGAGAATGCAAGACGTGACATGGTGCTGACTCTCGAGGATATGGGAATGGAAGTAGAATCCTCCCATCATGAAGCAGCTCCGGCACAGCATGAGATTGATTTCAGCTATGGTGAGATCCGTGATATCGCAGACTGCATCATGACATTCAAGATGGCAGTCCGTATTGTTGCAAAGCGTCATGGCCTTCATGCAACTTTTATGCCGAAGCCAAGAGCAGAGGTAAATGGTTCTGGAATGCACATCCAGTTTTCTGTATTCAAAAATGGAAGAAATCTGTTTGAAGACGCAGATCATCCGGGAGAATTAAGTGAAGAGGCCCGTTATTTTATCGGAGGACTTCTTGCACACAGCAAGGAGATGGCACTGATCACTAATCCTCTCGTGAATTCCTACAAGCGTCTTGTTCCTGGATATGATGCACCGACAGAACTTACCTGGACAGAGAATAATCAGAATTCACTTGTCCGCATCCCTGTGACAAGAGGAGAGGGAACAAGAGTGGAACTGAGAAGTCCGGATGCATCTTCCAATCCGTACCTGGTGTTTGCAGTATGCCTTGCAGCCGGACTGGATGGGATCCGAAACAAAATTTCTCCTACAAAATCGTCAAATATCGCAACACAGGATCAGGAGACAGAGCATCTTCCGGAAACACTCAAAGATGCGATCGAGCTTTTTGAAAACAGCACCTGGATCCGGGGAATACTGGGCGAAGAATTCTGCAGGACTTATCTTGCACAGAAGAAAGATGAGTGGCTGCGTTATACCAGACAGGTAACTGACTGGGAAGTAGAAGAATACCTGTATCGCCTGTAAGCATAAGACAAAAAATAGGAGAACACTTGTATGAGCAGCATTGTGATCGCATTACCCAAAATCGAAGATGCAAAAAAAATCCGTGCGGTTCTGGCGCGGCACGGATTTACCGTTGCATCTGTATGTACAACCGCATCAAATGCTCTGTCAAGTGCTTCCGAACTTGGAAGCGGCGTACTGATCTGCAGTCATCGGCTTCCGGATATGAATTATCTTGATCTTTCAGAGTGTATGCCAAGAGATTTTGAAATGCTGCTTCTTGCGTCTGCAAGAGTGATCTGTGAAGTGCCGACATCGATCCTGTCGGTACAGATGCCGGTCAAGGCAAGCGACCTTGTCAACACAGTAAATATGATCCTGACGCAGCAGGAGCGAAGAAAAAGAAAAGAAAAAAAGAAACCAAAGGCACGATCCTGGAAAGAACAGAACTATATATCCAATGCAAAAATGATGCTGATGCAGCGAAATCATTTAAGTGAAGATGAAGCCTACCGTTATATCCAGAAATCCAGCATGGATTCCGGAACGAACATGGTAGAAACAGCACAGATGCTTTTGATGCTTTTATATGATGAATAATAATAGAAACTTTTAAGAGACTTATAATATGGAGGATGAGGAAATGGAGTTTTTGGATGGTACATGGAAAAAAGAAGTTACTTCGTGGGAAGCACTGTTAGGAGAGGAACTTCTGGATCAGGAAGTTGTTCTGGAAGGAGCCGTTCACAGCATCCGAAATATGGGCGATGTTGCGTTCGTGATCCTCAGAAGAAGAGAGGGACTTTTTCAGACTGTTTTTGAAAATGAAAAGGCAAATCTTTCCATTCATGATCTCAAAGAGGCAATGACACTTCGCGTGAAAGGGATCCTGAATGCAGAAGAACGTGCGCCTCATGGAAGAGAGATCCGCATCAGAGAAATTGAGATCCTGTCACAGCCGGCAGAGCCGATGCCGCTGGCGATCGACAAATGGAAATTAAACACATCTCTGGAGGCAAAACTGAATTTACGTCCGATCGCACTCCGTAACATCCAGGAACGTTCCAAATTCAAGATCCAGGAAGCGTTGACACGTGCTTTCCGTGATTACCTCTATGAGAACGGTTTCACAGAGATCCACACACCGAAGATCGGGGCAAGAGGAGCCGAGGGTGGAGCAAACCTTTTCAAATTCAGCTACTTCCACAAACCGGCGGTCCTCGCACAGAGCCCGCAGTTCTACAAACAGATGATGGTCGGTGTGTTTGACAGAGTATTTGAGACAGGACCGGTATTCCGTGCAGAGAAACACAATACCAAACGTCACTTAAACGAATATACCAGTCTTGACTTTGAGATGGGATACATCGACAGCTTTGAAGAGATCATGGCAATGGAAACAGGATTTCTTCAGTATGCAGTAGCACTTCTTCAGAAAGACTACGCAAAGGAACTTCAGATCCTTAAAGTACAGCTTCCAAAAGTCGACAAGATCCCGGCCGTTCGTTTTGACAAAGCCAAAGAACTGGTTTCCGAGAAATATAACCGTAAGATCCGCAACCCATACGATCTGGAGCCAGAAGAAGAAGCCCTGATCGGAAGATACTTCAAAGAAGAATACGATGCGGACTTTGTATTTGTAACTCATTATCCGTCCAAGAAACGTCCGTTCTACGCAATGGATGATCCGAGTGATGAGAAGTTTACCTTAAGTTTTGACCTTCTTTTCCACGGACTGGAAGTAACGACCGGCGGACAGAGAATCCATGACTACGATCAGCTCAAAGCCAAGATCGCAGCAAGAGGCATGGAAGAAGAAGGAATGGAGCAGTATCTGGATACCTTCAAACATGGCATGCCGCCACATGGAGGACTTGGTATTGGTCTGGAACGTCTGACCATGCAGCTTCTTGGAGAAGAAAACGTCCGTGAAGCGTGTCTGTTCCCGAGAGACCTGAACAGACTGGAGCCGTAAGAGAAGGAGGAAAAGTCAGATGGCAAAGATCATAGATGACGAAACAATCGAAAACGTATGTATCCTCGCAAAACTTTCCTTAGGTGAGGAAGCCAAGGCAAAAGCAAAGCAGGACATGCAGAAAATGCTGGATTATGTAGAAAAACTGGACGAACTGGATACAGATGGCGTGGAGCCTCTGTCCCATATCTTTGGTGATGAAAATGTATTCCGTGATGACGTTGTGACAAACGGAGACAACAAAGAAGCAATGCTTGCAAACGCACCAAAGGAAAAAGAAGGACAGTATCAGGTACCGAAGACCATAGGATAGGAGAATGAGGATGGAACTGCAGACAATGACAGCCCTGGAGCTGTCAAAAAAGATCAGACAGCGTCAGGTCAAAGTAGCGGACGGTGTCAAAGAGGTTTTTGATCAGATAGAGAAAAAAGAGGGTAAAGTACACGCATATCTTGACCTTTATAAGAAAGACGCTCTTGCAAGAGCAAAAGAAGTCGAAAAAGGAATCATGGACGGCACCTACACCGGACCGCTCGCCGGAGTGCCGATCGCAGTCAAAGACAACATTTGTATCAAAGGCAAAAAAACAACCTGTGCATCAAAAATATTAGAGAACTTCGTACCACAGTATAACGCAGAAGTCATCGACCGTCTGGAAAAAGCCGGAATGATCGTGATCGGAAAGACAAACATGGATGAGTTTGCCATGGGAAGTACCACAGAAACTTCTGCTTACGGTGTGACAAGGAACCCGTGGGATCTGGAACACGTTCCGGGAGGTTCTTCCGGCGGTTCCTGTGCGGCAGTTGCAGCAGGAGAAGCCTTTATGGCTTTAGGTTCTGACACCGGCGGTTCTATCCGTCAGCCAAGTTCTTTTTGCGGCGTGACCGGGATCAAACCAACTTACGGAACCGTATCCCGTTATGGACTGGTAGCTTATGCTTCCTCTCTTGACCAGATCGGACCGGTCGGAAAAGACGTGGCAGACTGTGCCGCACTTCTTGAAGTGATCGCAGGACATGACCCGAAAGACAGCACTTCCCTCGACCGCAAAGACCTTGATTTCTCAAAGAGCATTGAGGAGAAGAAACTTCTCGGAATGAAGTTCGGCGTGCCGAAAGAATTCCTCGCCAAAGGTCTTGATCCGGAAGTCAAAGATGCTTTTATGGAGACGCTCAAAGTCCTCACCTCACAGGGTGCGATCGTAGAATTTTTCTCCGTAGAGACAATGGAATATATGATCCCTGCCTATTATATCATTGCCAGCGCGGAGGCAAGCTCCAACCTGGAACGTTTCGATGGTGTAAAATATGGCTATCGTGCAGCAGAGTACGAGGGACTTCACGATATGTACAAAAAGACCAGAACAGAAGGATTCGGCGAGGAAGTCAAACGCCGTATCATGCTTGGTTCCTTCGTTTTAAGTTCCGGTTATTACGATGCTTATTACCTGAAAGCACTTCGTACCAAAGCCCTGATCAAACAGGAATTTGATCGTGCTTTTGATAAATATGATGTGATCCTTGCACCGGCTGCTCCGTACACAGCACCAAAGATCGGAGAAAGTCTCAAGGACCCGCTTGCCATGTATCTTGGCGATATCTATACCGTTGCCGTCAACCTCTGCGGTCTGCCTGGGATCACCGTTCCGTGCGGACAGGACAAGGCAGGCATGCCGATCGGTATCCAGATGATCGGAAACTGCTTCGGAGAACACAAGATCCTCCGTGCAGCGGCTGCTTATGAAGCAGAAAGAGGGGCATTCCCGACTCCTCTGAAAGGAGGCAAAGAGGCATGAAACAGTATGAAACCGTCATTGGTCTTGAAGTCCATGTAGAACTTGCAACAAAAACAAAGATCTTCTGTGGATGCTCTACAGAGTTTGGTGGAGCACCGAATACACATACCTGCCCGGTCTGCACCGGTATGCCGGGTTCCCTGCCGGTACTGAATCGTCAGGTCGTAGAATTTGCACTCAAAGCCGGTATCGCGGCAAACTGCCAGATCAACCAGTACTGCAAATTCGACAGAAAGAACTATTTCTACCCGGATAACCCGCAGAACTACCAGATCTCACAGCTTTACCTGCCGATCTGTCACGATGGCTGGGTAGAGATCGAAACTTCCGCCGGAAAGAAAAAGATCCGTATCCACGAAATGCATATGGAAGAAGATGCCGGAAAGCTGATCCATGATGAATGGGAAGACTGCTCTCTGGTTGACTATAACCGAAGCGGCGTGCCGCTGATCGAGATTGTATCCGAGCCGGATATGAGAAGTTCTGAGGAAGTTATCGCATACCTCGAGAAACTTCGCTGCATGATGCAGTATCTCGGTGTATCTGACTGTAAATTACAGGAAGGTTCCATGCGTGCCGATGTCAACCTGTCTGTCCGTGAAGTCGGCAGTGAGACATTCGGAACAAGAACCGAGATGAAGAACCTGAACTCCTTCAAGGCGATCGCAAGAGCCATCGAGGGCGAGAGAGAGCGACAGATCGAGCTGATCGAAGAAGGCAGAGCCGTTGTCCAGGAAACCCGCCGCTGGGATGACAACAAAGAATCTTCCCATGCCATGCGTTCCAAAGAGGATGCCAAAGATTACCGTTACTTCCCGGACCCGGATCTTCCGCCGATCCATATTTCCGATGCATGGATCGATGAGATCCGCACTTCCCAGCCGGAACTCCGCGAGGAAAAACAGCTTCGTTATCAGGAAGAATTTGAGCTTCCGGCATACGATGCAGGAATCCTTACCGAGTCCAGACACCTTTCTGAGCTTTTTGAGGAAGTTGCAAACCTCTGCGGCAGCCCGAAGAAAGCAGCCAACTGGTTCATGGGTGAAGTACTCCGTCTGACCAAGGACAAGGGCCTTGATGTGGAAAAAGTTTCTTTTACACCGAAACACCTCGCCGACCTGATCCAGATGGTAGAGAAAAAAGAAGTCAGCGCACAGAATGCAAAGAAAGTCTTCGAAAAAGTCTTTGATGAGGATATCGAACCAGTATCCTATATCGAAGAACACGGCCTCAAGATCGTAGAAGACACAGGACTTCTCAACGACATCTTACAGAAGATCATGGATGAGAACCCTGGACCGCTCGCAGAACTTCTTGGCGGTAAAGAAAAAGTATTCGGATTCTTTGTCGGTAAGATGATGAGAGAACTCAAAGGCAAGGCAAGCCCGGACGCAGTCCGTGAAGCACTTGTAAAAGAAGTGGAGAAAAGAAAAAATCAATAATGCTTCAGAAGAGAAGCGCAAACATAGAGATGAGGAGAATATATTATGGTAACAGTAAATAAAAATTATCTGAAACTGCCGGGAAGCTATCTTTTTTCCACAATTGCAAAAAAAGTAGCCGCATATCAGGCTGCAAATCCGGATGTAGAGATCGTACGTCTTGGAATCGGTGATGTCACACAGCCGCTTGTACCGGCGATCATTGATGCACTTCACAAATCTGTCGATGAGATGGCAAATGCCGAGACTTTCCACGGCTATGCACCGGATCTCGGATACGAATTCTTAAGAAGCGCGATCGCAAAAAATGATTACGAGGCACGCGGATGCCAGATCAGTGCAGATGAGATCTTTGTTTCTGACGGAGCAAAGAGTGATTCCGGAAACATCCAGGAGATCTTTGGCACAGACAACAAAGTGGCAGTCTGCGACCCGGTTTACCCTGTTTATGTAGACACAAACGTAATGGCAGGACGTACCGGCGAATACAATAAGAAAAACGAAAACTTTGACGGCGTGATCTACATGCCGTGTCTGGAATCCAACGGATTCCTGCCGGAACTTCCGGTAGAAACACCGGATCTGATCTATCTCTGCTTCCCGAACAACCCGAGTGGTGCAGCGATCACAAAGGACAAACTTCAGGAGTGGGTAGACTATGCAAACAAGAACGGTGCAGTGATCATCTATGATGCCGCTTACGAGGCATATATCACAGAGGAAGATGTGCCGCACAGCATTTATGAGTGTGAAGGTGCACGTACCTGTGCGATCGAGCTGAGAAGCTTTTCCAAGAATGCGGGATTTACCGGCGTTCGTCTTGGATTCACTGTTGTTCCGAAAGACCTTGTCCGCGAAGGTGTTGCACTTCATGATCTCTGGGCAAGACGTCATGGGACCAAATTCAATGGTGCCCCATATATCGTACAGCGCGCCGGCGAAGCTGTCTATTCCCCGGAAGGAAAAGCACAGTTAAAAGAGCAGGTTGCCTACTATATGAGAAATGCCCATACGATCTACAACGGTCTGAAAGAAGCGGGCTATTCCGTATCCGGCGGTGTGAACGCTCCATACATCTGGCTCAAAACACCGAACAACATGAGCTCCTGGGATTTCTTTGATTATCTTCTGAAGACAGCACACGTTGTCGGAACTCCGGGATCAGGATTCGGAGCACACGGAGAAGGCTTCTTCCGTCTGACCGCATTCGGAACCTACGAAAATACCTTAGAAGCGATCCGCAGGATCACAGCTTTATAAAAATTTATTTAGGAAAACTGGCAGCAGGGTGTCGAAGTGGCACCCTGCTTTTTGCGTGATACCCCCCTGGTGAGATTGGCATTGCCAGAAAGAAGATAATAACGTATAATCAAGTGCAGAATAAACGACAGATGAGGAGTGGCTGATTATGTACTATGAAACAACAAAAGAACTGCTTGCTTTTATCAAAAAAAGCCCTACGGCATTCCACGCTATAGAAGAAATGCAGGCGAGACTGACGGAAGATGGATTCCAGGTGCTTTCGGAGAAGGAACACTGGAAGCTTACACCGGGAGGGAAATATGTGGTGACGCGGAACCATTCTGCGCTGATCGCTTTTACCATACCGGAGAAGGAATCCTGGAAGTTTCATATCATCGCCAGCCACAGCGATTCACCGTCTTTTAAGATCAAAGAAAACCCGGAGATCGTTGTAGAGAAGACTTACGTGAAACTGAATGTCGAAAAGTACGGCGGGATGCTGATGGCACCGTGGTTTGACCGTCCGCTGTCCATTGCCGGAAGAGTGATCGTGCGAAAAGATGGAAAGTTAGAAGAAAAACTGATCGATTTCGACAGGAACCTCGTGATGATCCCGAACCTCGCGATCCATATGAACCGGGAGGCAAACAGCGGCGTTTCCTATAATCCGCAGAAGGATATGCTGCCGTTGTTCAGCATGGGAGGTTCTGATGTGTCACTGCAGAAACTTCTGAGCACACAGCTTGATGTAGAAGAAAAAGATATCCTGAGCCATGATCTTTTTCTTTACAACCGCATGGAAGGCTCCATATGGGGCGCAGAGAACGAATTCGCATCCAGCGCCAGACTGGACGACCTGCAGTGCGCTTTTGCCTCTCTGAAGGGCTTCCTGGGCGCACAGAAGCAGGACTGCATTGCGGTGCACTGTGTCCTTGACAATGAAGAAGTCGGAAGCGGCACGAAGCAGGGAGCGGCATCCACCTTCCTCAAAGACACACTTCTCCGTATCAACAGCGGGCTTGGAAGGACATACGAGGAATATCTGATGACACTTGCGGACAGCTTTATGATCTCCGCAGACAATGCCCATGCGCTCCACCCGAATTATACAGATAAGGCAGACCCGGTCAACCATCCGCTTCTGAATAAAGGAATCGTGATCAAATACAATGCAAACCAGAAATACTGCACAGATGCAGTGTCAGCGGCTGTGTTCAAAGATCTCTGCGACAGGGCAGGTGTTCCGTGGCAGACATTTGTCAACCGTTCTGACATTCCGGGCGGTTCCACGCTTGGAAATATCTCCAACACGCAGGTCCCGATGAATACGGTGGATATCGGCCTGCCACAGCTTTCCATGCATTCTCCGTATGAGACAGCAGGGGTGAGGGACACAGAGTATTTTGTTAAGGCAGCAAAGGAATTTTTTGCATAAACAGGCATAAGAAGAGGGAAAGAGAATGAATACAGACAAAAAAGCAGTTTTTTTTGATGCAGACGGTACGATCTGCGATATTGAAAAAGGAGTTCCGGACAGTGCGGTAGAGGCGATCCGTAAATTAAGGGAAAACGGACATGAGGCGTGGCTGTGCACCGGAAGAAGCAGGGCTTTTGTCCCGGGCTATCTGGAACAGATCCCGTTTACCGGTATGATCAGCGCATGTGGCGCGACTATTGAAAAAGACGGACAGCGGCTTTATAACAAAGAGATGCCGGTGGAAGTGGCGAAACTTTCCGTGGAGACTCTGCGTAAATATGGTCTGATCCCGGTCATGGAAGGTGCAGATTTCATGTACTATGACAAGGATGAGTATACGAATGAAGTCAACTGGTATCGTGACCTGATCACAGAGGCTCTTGGACCGAAATGGCGGCCGATCCGCGGCTATGAGGACAGCATGCATATCAACAAGATCAGTGCCAAGATGACAGAGGGCTGCAACGACGAAGAGGCATGCAGGGAACTGTCACAGTATTATGACGTGATCCGCCATGAGAACAATGCGTTTGTGGGAACAACGATCGAGCTGGTTCCGAAGGGCTGCAATAAGGCTGTCGGAATCGCTGCAGTCTGCCGTATCTTTGACATTCCGTGGGAAAGCACTATAGTCTTTGGGGACAGCAACAATGACCTGTCCATGTTTGAATATGCAGCGACAAAGGTGGCCATGGGAAATGGTTCCCAGAAGATCCGTGAACTGGCAGATTATGTGACCACAGATATGTTTCACTATGGAATCCGAAACGGTCTCACAAAACTCGGTCTGATCTGAGAAGGCAGGAGAAAAAGTTATGAAATATGGAAAAATAAGAATCGAAGACGGCAATCTTATCTTCGCAAAAAGAATGCTGATCAATTATCTGCCATGTAAGGACATTTTGTGGGCGTATATGCGAAGAGAAGGTGTGGAAGGTGGGCGGCAGAAGCAGTTCAGCACCAGCTCTCTTGTGATCATCACCCGGCGAAAAAAACGCTATGAATTTGAGATGACGGACAAAGAGATCAAAGACTGCATCCAGCTTCTCAAAGTCCTGAATCCGAAACTTGCAACAGGTTTTCCGAAGGGTGCGAGGATTCCGCTCCAGAGCCTTCCGAATACCCGCGATCTCGGAGCACTTGCCACGAAGGATGGAAGACATATCCTTCCGCGCAGGCTTCTGAGGAGCGGTAATCTGTATCATATGTCTCTTCAGGACCAGGATACGCTCCTCGATGAGTATCATCTGTCGACGGTTGTCGATTTTCGTACCAGAATGGAAGTCCTGGAAAAACCGGATACCGTTCTTGAGGGAGTGGAGTACCATGAGATCTCAATCGTGGATGAAGAAACTCTTGGCATTACCCGTTCCGGAAATCTGCTGGAAATGCTTCTGAAATTTGACCAGCCGATCGATGAGTTCATGCAGAAACAGTATGTTTCTTTTGTGCGGGATGATTTTTCGGTCAAACAGTATGCCCGTTTTTTGGATGTCATCCTGCAGCAGGAAGAGGGTGCCGTCCTGTGGCACTGCAGCATGGGTAAAGACAGGGTCGGCGTTGGAACGGCACTTCTTCTCTATGCGCTTGGGGTACCGATGGAGACGATCATGGAGGACTATCTCCGTACCAACCGCTGCCTGGAGGAAGACCAGCAGCATATGATCCGGCTTCTGGAAACCAAGATGATCGTGGACAATGAAGTGATGGACAAGATCAAGGCACTGTACCGTGTCAAGGAAGAATATCTGGAGGCGGTTTTTGACGCGATCAGACAAGATTATGGTTCCGAAGAAATGTTTTTGAAGAGGGCTCTCTACATGACTCCAAAGGCAGTCGACTCTCTTCGCAAAAAATATCTTGTATAAAATACAAAAAAGGTAAGAAAAACCACGAAATATATGCATAGATATACAAATACAGCAAAATTTGACGTTGACAAACGGGCTAATGTTGTTATAATGTAAAACATGCAAACGATTTTACAATGGAATTGTTTACAAGGTTAAAGTGATGAAAGCAGGTGGGTTATGCAAAAGAGAATTTTGTCCCTGTTAGTAGATAACACCGCAGGTGTTTTGAGCCGTATTTCCGGACTTTTCAGCCGACGCGGTTACAATATTGACAGCCTGACAGTTGGTGTGACTGCAGATGAGCGTTATTCCAGAATGACAGTTGTATGCAGTGGAGATTCCATGATCCTGGAACAGATCACCAAACAGCTTGCCAAGCTGGTAGATGTAAGAGACATCAAGGTTCTTGAGCCGGACAACAGTGTGAGCAGAGAACTGGTTCTTGTGAAGGTCGCAGCAAGACCGGAGCAGAGAGAGGGAATCATTTCCATCGCAAATATTTTCCGTGCCAATGTCATTGATGTCGGCAAGACTTCTCTGGTCATTGAGATGACAGGAAGCAAGAGTAAGTTAAGTGCTCTGATCGACCTTCTGGGAGAGTATGAGATACTGGAACTTGCAAGAACTGGTATTACCGGACTTTCCAGAGGTGCCAGTGATGTGAAATTCTTATAGGAGTTTTACATAATAACAGTGTTTGCTAAGGGTAACAGCCCTTAACGATAAATTATGAAAAAATTTACAAATAGCTTAGGAGGAAACAAAGATGGCAAACAGGATTTTTTACCAGGAAGACTGTAATTTAGGATTACTGGATGGTAAGACCATTGCGATTATCGGTTATGGCAGCCAGGGACATGCACATGCACTGAACTTAAAGGAATCAGGCTGCAATGTCATTGTTGGTCTGTATGAGGGAAGCAAGTCCTGGAAGAAAGCCGAGGAGCAGGGCTTTAAAGTATATACAGCCTGTCTCTTATACACATCTGACGCTGCCGACGACTAGTCGA